>ENA-OPIL01000373-OPIL01000373.1-human-gut-metagenome-genome-assembly--contig:-NODE-373-length-8406-cov-2.716920_pt1 | contig 8406 bp, 10 predicted proteins | sample MGYA00241398_ERZ501642 | MGnify/ENA primary metagenome ERZ501642 (study PRJEB25962, sample SAMEA2042288) | human gut metagenome | biome: human gut; feature: human-associated habitat; material: faeces... | reverse complement strand
CACGTGCTCTGGCCAACTGAGCTAAAGAGGCAATTTCAAAATTTACAGCCGCTAATCATCACACAGAGGCGGCTTAGCGGCTGCAAAGTTAGATATAATTTTTTAATCACAAAACTTTTCCGTGATTTTTTTATTTACCCTGTTGTTTTTCTTTTGCTTTCAACAGTTGTTTAGAGAGTGCTTCCATGCACACATCTATCGATTCTTCGAATGTATCACTTACTTTTTCTGCGTAAAACTCTGAATTTAACGCCAATACGCGAACTCCAGCTTCTTTATTCATTGCTGTTTCAGGTTTTACTACTTTCAAAGACACCTCTACTTTCTTTATATTATCGCAAAACTTCTCGAGCTTCTCTGCTTTCTTCTGAATGAAAGCCTGTAATTTTTCGGATGCATCAAAATGAATTGATTGAATTCTTACTTCCATAAAAACCTCCTTTTCTTTACGCTCTGGGATGAGCTTGTTCATAAACTTTTTTCAATTCTTCAAAAGTTGTATGCGTATAAATCTCCGTTGTCTTCAAACTTTCGTGTCCCAACAATTCTTTCACTGCCTCCAGTCCTGCATGGTTATTCAGCATCGAAGTCGCAAAAGAATGGCGCAACACGTGAGGACTCCTTTTCTTCAACGTAACAACTTTCGACAAATTTCGTCTTACCAAAACATAAACGGCGGCACGAGTCATTTTCCTTCCGTTCTCCTGAACGAAAAAGGCTTCACACCCTTCCGCACAATGTTCATCTCTCACTGAAAGATAGTTCCGCATATCCTCCTTCAGCTCTTCGCCAAAAGGAATCAAACGTTGTTTATTTCTCTTTCCTGTCACTTTTATCGTAGAAGCAAAAAAGTCTACATCCGCATCTGCCAACCCGATCAATTCAGAAACTCGCATCCCTGTTTCATAAAACATTTCCAGAATCATACGATCGCGAACTCCTTTAAACCCGCTTCCCAAATCCGTAGAGTCAAGCAAGCAGTTCATATCGGCTTCTTTCACAAAAACGGGCAACGGTTTTTTCCGCTTCGGACCAATTACTTTCAGTGTCGGGTCTGCCGTCACCTCGCCTTTACGAAGCAAATAGCGATAAAAAGCTCTCAGCGAACTTAACTTCCGATTCACCGAAGCAGACTCGTATCCGTTTTCCATGAGCTTCAGCACCCACGAGCGAACCAGATCTCCGTCTACATTCGTAAAATCAAGCGTTTCGTCCACACTCTTAAAGTATTCTTCAAAAGCAGCAATATCCGTACCGTAGCAAGCTACCGTCTGCTTGGAATAATTGCGCTCCAGCAAGAGATACTTCAGGAAAGATTCTTTCAGCATAAAAACATCGCTTTTATTATATTCTGCAACGAATTTATGAAAAAGAATTCAATAATTCAAGAGTTTTGCCGTAAATTATTATTCTTCTGTTTGGCGGATTTTCTGAACGTAAATAGCACGTTCCATCTTAAGTCTCTTCAATACAGACGGTTTGTCGTATTGTTGTCTCTTTCTTAATTCTTTTACAACACCTGTTTTTTCAAATTTTCTTTTGAATTTCTTCAGCGCTTTTTCAATGTTTTCGCCTTCTTTTACTGGTACTACAATCATGTTTTTGTTTATTAAAATATAGTTGTTATTAAAAATATTTACAGTCGAAATGCGCCGCAAAATTACACATACTTTCTTTATTCACAAAACTTTCCGGCAGATTTTATCGAGAATTACATAGAAATTGTAACTTTGTCTGCCGATATTATCTCTAATAATCAATCTTATCCTATGAAACAAGAAATAACTAACAGATTAGCTTCGCTCCGTGCCTTTATGCGCGATAAAGGTATTGCTGCTTTTATTGTCCCCAGCACCGATCCGCATTCAGGAGAATATGTACCGGCTCATTGGGAGTCTCGCAAGTGGATTTCGGGCTTTACGGGTTCGGCGGGAACGGTTGTCGTTACTGCTGATAAAGCCGGATTATGGACAGATTCACGGTATTTTTTACAGGCTGCCGACCAACTGCAAGATACGGGCATCGAATTGTTTAAAGATCGTCTGCCCGAGACGCCTTCCATTCCCCAATGGCTGGGAAGTGTACTCGAAACCGGATGTAAAGTAGGTATCGACGGATGGGTGAATACTACTGCCGATGCAGAAAGCCTGAAGGCGTATTTACATACGTATGGTCTGCAATTAGTGGCTGTGGAAGACCCTTTCCGCACGTTATGGACTGACCGTCCGTCGCTTCCGCTGAATCCTCCATTCGTTTTACCGTTACGGTACGCCGGCGTGTCATGCCGTGATAAAATCGGTCAAATCCGGGAAGAAATCCACCGGAATGGTGCTGATGGCATTTTGATTTCCGCCCTCGACGAAATTGCTTGGACGCTTAACTTGCGTGGAAGCGATGTTCATTGCAATCCGGTTTTCGTCAGCTACCTGCTGGTTACCGACTATGCTTGTACATTATATATATTACCCGAAAAATTAACTCCGGAAATAGCTGATTACTTAAAGGAGAATGATATACAGACAAAGCCTTACGAAAATGTGGAGGCAGACCTGAATACGTATGCCGGCAAGTGTCTCCAGCTTTCTGCGGATACGAATTATGCGCTCTATGAAACAGCCTCAGTTGCTACACGGGTAGTCCGTGCCGAGTCTCCGGTTCTTTACCTGAAATCTATCAAGAACGAAACCGAAATCAACGGTTTCCGCGAGGCTATGAAGCGCGACGGGGTGGCGATGGTAAAATTCCTGATTTGGCTCAAAGAGGCCGTTAAAAGTGGAAAAGAAACCGAGCTGACTATCGACAACAGGCTCTATGAGTTCCGTGCCGAACAACGGGATTTCAAGGGTATCAGCTTCGGCACCATTGCCGGCTATCAGGAACATGGGGCGATAGTTCATTATGAGGCTACGGAAGATACGGCCGTAACGCTGCATCCCGAAGGTTTGTTGCTGTTAGACAGTGGTGCACAATATTTAGACGGAACCACCGACATTACCCGTACCATTGTGCTTGGCGCACTGACAGACGAACAGAAACTCGACTATACTTTGGTATTGAAAGGGTTTATCCAGCTCTCTATGGCTGAGTTCCCTTACGGCACGTGTGGCACACAGTTGGACGTGCTTGCCCGACAATTTATGTGGAAAGCAGGAATCAATTACGGACACGGCACCGGCCACGGCGTGGGACATTTCCTGAATGTTCATGAAGGGCCTCATCAATTCCGCATGAATCATGTACCTGCTCTGCTTCTGCCCGGCATGACCGTAACCAACGAACCGGGTATTTACCGGAGCAACAAGCACGGTGTACGTACCGAAAACACCATGCTGATTGTGAGAAGCAAGGAAACGGAGTTCGGCGATTTTTATACACTTGAGCCGCTTACGCTTTGCCCGATTGACAAAGAAGCCATCTTGACCGAAATGATGAGTCCTGAAGAAACAAACTGGCTGAACGATTATCACGCACTGGTGTACGAGCAGCTTAGCCCGATGCTTGGCTCTGATGAACAAGCGTGGCTGAAAGAAGCTACCGCTCCCCTCAAATGATAACCTTCAAACGAAACATTTATGGCATTAATCAAATCGGTACGGGGATTTACCCCCAAAATTGGAGAGAATTGTTATCTTGCCGACAATGCTACGATAATCGGCGACGTGACGATAGGGCGCGATTGCAGCATCTGGTTTAATGCGGTTTTGCGCGGCGATGTCAACACCATCCGGATTGGCGACCGCGTGAACATCCAAGACGGCTCGGTTCTTCACACACTTTACGGCAAATCGGTCGTTGAAATCGGAAACGATGTATCCGTGGGACATAACGTTACCCTTCACGGAGCGCGTGTGGACGACTGTGCACTCATCGGCATGGGGTCTACCCTGCTCGATAATGTAGTAGTGGGCGAAGGAGCCATTGTTGCGGCAGGAGCTTTGGTTTTGGCAAACACCGTCATCGAACCTTACACGATGTGGGGAGGCGTACCGGCACATTTTATTAAGAAAATCGACCCGCAACAAAGCAAAGACCTGAACCAACGCACCGCAAACGGCTATTTAATGTATGCCGATTGGTTTAGAGAAGAAGACAGCAAGCAGCCGTCTCCCGCTCAAGAGTAAACATCTGATTATCTTACGGATACATTATTCGCTTGACGGCTAAGAAATTCATGCTGATGAACGGTCCAACGCTTCCGCATGGAAGCAGGAGTTCATCAGCATGAATTTCGTCTTTCTACCCATAGCGTTTTTCACCCCTTGAAATCACTTCGTCTGCGTATATCCTTCGGCTTTCAGCAAGTCGATGACACGCTGTTTCAACTCTCCCTGAATCAGCACCTCGTTATCTTTCGCCGAACCTCCCACGCCGCATTTTGTTTTCAGAAACTTTCCTAAGTCTTTCAGGTCGTCTTCCGTTCCCACAAAACCGCTCACTACGGTTACGGTCTTGCCTCCCCTGCCCTTTTTCTCCACAGACACCCGTAGTTTCTGCTGGTTTTTAGGCAAGGTTTCCACCTCGTTATCACGCTCTGTTTCGTACGCAAAATCAGGATTCGTAGAATACACAATATTCAAACGGTCTTTCCAGTCATTCTTTTTCATATCACTCCAAGTTCAATAAATAATCGGGTCAAAGATAGCGATTCCACGGGATTATATAAAATTAAATCTCAGCGTTCGGTATTACCGAATAAATAGCTTAATTTTGCAAATGTGAAGAAACAGAGCGAACCCTACAATGACAACACGGATAAACAAGCATACAGATAAAATCCCCGAACCTACCCTACGGAGATTGCCGTGGTATCTTTCAAACGCCAAGCTGATGAAAGAGCGGGGCGAAAAGTATGTGTCTTCTACTCAAATATCGAGACAAATCAATATCGATGCTTCTCAAATAGCCAAAGACCTGTCTTTTGTTGACATATCGGGACGTACGCGCGTAGGATATAAAATTGATTCGCTTATCCGGGTGCTCGAAGACTTCTTGGGATTCACCAACCTGCACGAAGCCTACCTCTTCGGAGTGGGAAGTTTGGGAGGAGCTTTATTGCGCGATTCCGGTCTGGAGCATTTCGGACTGAAAATCATAGGGGCTTTCGACGTAAAGCCGGAATTGGTGGGAACAACCATCAACGGTGTTCCGGTTTTCCACAGCAATGAATTTGAAAGTCTCATGAAAGAGAACCGTGTAAATATCGGCGTATTGACCGTGCCCATCAATATCGCACAGGAGATTACCGACAAAATGATTGCGGGAGGTATCAAAGCGGTATGGAACTTTACTCCTTTCCGTATTCGCGTCCCAGAGTACATCGTGGTACAGAATACGTCACTCTACGCTCATCTTGCCGTGATGTTTAACCGTTTGAACGAAAAACTATAAGAATAATATAAGTAGCATGAAGATTATAGCCGTTGGCATGAATTATCCTCAGCATTGCCGTGAACTCCACGCCAGCGAACCGCTGCCCGAAGAACCGGTTATTTTTATGAAACCGGACTCTGCACTGCTGAAAGATAGCAAACCTTTTTTTATTCCTGACTTTTGCAATCAGGTAGATTATGAAACCGAATTGGTGGTACGCATTAACCGTTTGGGAAAAAATATTGCCGAACGTTTTGCCCATCGCTATTACGATGCGGTAACAGTGGGTATCGACTTTACTGCACGCGACCTGCAACGCCGTTTCCGTGCCGAAGGCAAGCCGTGGGAGCTTTGCAAAGGATTCGACAACTCGGCTGCCATCGGCGACTGGATTCCGATAGAACAGTTTTCCGACATCCAACAGATTGGATTCCACTTAGACATTGACGGGAAAACGGTTCAAACCGGAAATACCGGAGACATGCTTTTCCGCGTAGACGAAATTATAGCCTATGTCAGTCAATTTTGTACGCTGAAGATAGGCGACCTCCTTTTTACCGGAACTCCGGTGGGCGTAGGACCGGTATCCATCGGCAATCATTTGGAAGGATATTTAGAAAGTAATAAAGTTTTGGATTTTTACGTAAGATGAAAATAAGAGTTGGTTTCGGATTCGATGTCCACCGCTTGGTGGAAGGACGCGATTTATGGCTGGGAGGAATCAAGTTAGAACACGAAAAGGGGCTGTTGGGCCATTCGGATGCCGATGTATTGATTCATGCGATTTGCGATGCCTTACTGGGAGCGGCAAACATGCGCGACATTGGTTATCACTTCCCCGATACGGCAGGAGCTTACAAGGATATAGACAGTAAGATTCTACTGAAAAAAACGGTAGACCTCATTGCAACGAAAGGATACAGGATAGGAAATATCGACGCCACGGTATGTGCCGAACGTCCGAAGCTGAAAGCGCGCATCCCCGACATGCAGGAAACGCTTGCCCGCGTGATGGGTACTGACTCCGACAATGTTTCTATCAAAGCAACGACTACTGAAAAATTAGGATTTACCGGACGCGAAGAAGGTATCTCTGCCTATGCCACGGTATTGATAGTAAAAGAATAAAGACGGGAACTGCATCCAAACAACCGTCTTCCGTTATTTGGATGCAGTTCTCCCTCAATCACAGTTTCAGCCCGTCTAACAGACGGATATATAAACCGATTGCTTCTTCTATTTCATTCAACAGGATGTATTCGTCTGCCGTATGCGAGCGTGAAGATTTTCCCGGCCCTATTTTTACTGACGGGAATTTCATCAGAGCTTGGTCGGACAGCGTGGGAGAACCGAACGGCACTTTTCCCAACTCCACAGCCCGCTTTACGAAAGGATGATCGGCAGGGATACTCGATGAGTTCAAACGGAACGAACGAGCTTTCGCCTCGCAACTGATGTGCTTGGTGATTTCCTCGAATAATTCTTCGTTAGAGTAACACTCATTGCTACGTATATCCACTACCGCCGTACATATATCCGGTATCACATTATGTTGCGTGCCGGCGTTAATCTGCGTAACACTCATCTTTACCGTTCCCAGCAACGGAGATTCTTTTGAAAAGCGGAACGAACGAAACCACTCAATATCGGGCATCAGCTTATAAATCGCATTCTCGCCGTCGTTTCGGGCTGCATGTCCGGCTTTCCCGCGTGCTGTCAGGTCTAATACCATCAAACCTTTCTCGGCTATCGCCGGATTCATTTCGGTAGGCTCGCCTACTATGCCTAACGTAATCGGAGGCAACTTAGGCAATACACTCTCTATCCCATTCTTGCCTGAGACTTCTTCTTCACACGAAGCCAAATAAATCAGATTATAGCTTTGCTGAGTTGCGCTCAAATGACGATAGACTTGAAAGAGAGAAACCAAACTTGCTCCCGCATCGTTACTCCCCAAACCATACAGTTTGCCATTTTCTATTTTAGGAGTAAACGGCTGTCTGCGCCACCCTGTAACCGGCTTTACGGTGTCGATATGCGAATTTAACAGAATAGTCGGCTTGTTTACATCAAACATCGGACTGATACACCAGATGTTATTTCCCGACCTTCCTGTCATAATGCCGCTTTCTTCTATATAATTCTGTAAAAAATCAGCTGCCGTATCTTCTTCGCGGCTCAGAGAAGGAATTCCTATTAATGCTTGAAGCAGTGTTATTGCCTCGGATGTATAAATACTGGTCTCTGTCATACATTTTATCTTGTTTGCGTAGCAAATATAATGAATCTTGATAAATCATGAAAAGAGAGAAACAGATTTTACATTAAAACTTGTTCAAATTCTTAGAGTCTGTTTAAATTTTCCGATAACGTTATTTCATCCGGCTCCATGCTGAGGGGCGAAAAAACGCTACCCATAGGACTTGCCTGCACTATGGGTAGCGCGGGGCAACACTACCGCTTGGAATGGGTAACGCTAACGGTAGTATTTTCCTCGGCAAACGGGTAGTGAAGACCACTCTAATTGTCAACACATTACACGCTCGACGATGAATAAACAGCCGATTGTAACAATTATGAAACCCTAATCAGTTATTTTTGTATCGTGAAACTTAATAAAACATGATATGAAAGCTATTTCCTGTTTACTTATTGCTTTTCTTCTTCAAACGTGTATGCTCTCCGCTCAAAGCCTGCTGCCGGAAGTTAATTTGTTTTTAGGAACATCGGGCGACCACGGACAGCTTGCACCTGCCGCCAATGTTCCGTTCGGGATGGTACAAGTATGTCCGGACAGCCATCCGCGCCAACATGCGGGGTACGACTATGCCGTTCCTACCATTTCGGGCATTTCCGTCAACCGCCTTTCGGGAGTGGGCGGACAAGGTTGTGGAGGAAACTTGAGCCTGATGCCCGATACTGCTGGGGTGGATGTCCGCATCGTCAAATCGACGGAAAAGGCACAGCCGGGATATTATCACGCAAAGCTGAGCAACGGAGTGAACATCGAACTAACGGCCACACGCACTACGGCTG
>ENA-OPIL01000371-OPIL01000371.1-human-gut-metagenome-genome-assembly--contig:-NODE-371-length-8429-cov-1.831741_pt1 | contig 8429 bp, 4 predicted proteins | sample MGYA00241398_ERZ501642 | MGnify/ENA primary metagenome ERZ501642 (study PRJEB25962, sample SAMEA2042288) | human gut metagenome | biome: human gut; feature: human-associated habitat; material: faeces... | reverse complement strand
GATGTACCTGTGCATGACGCACCGCCATTACGCGTATCGTTTACAACGAGTTCGTCAACCCAGTCTCTGTGCAGTGACGCACCTGCATAGGCAAGCACCCTGTCATAAGCCATCTCAGCCGAATGTGTTGTTACGGCATCAAACGTCAATGGTTCTGACATGCGCATCGTGTCTCGGGTCTCCTGTGTGAACGTATTGTCGTTGCCGCTGTTGCTTATCTGATTGTAAATACCGTATGTCCAGTTGTCATTAGTAACATCAGAATATTTAGGATTTACATTTCCGTCTACATAAAAGTCGCCCCAGACGTGCCACATTACATCCCATTCATTAGGTTTGTCTGTATCGTGATCTGTGTATTCAGAAGTACGGATGCCGATTCCTGCTATCCTCTTCTGCATATCAGTCTTCCTTGTATTTGTAGCAGGTCCTGGCTTATAATAATTGTTCACAATGTTAACATTCATGCCTTCACCGCCGTAACATCCATTTCCGGCCCAGTTGTATATAACATTGTTGCGCATATCCATACGCTCATCTGTCTGTGTATCAGGGCGCGGGCCAAGGCGCGGAGCGCGTGACTCATGGTGAGCAAGAAGATTGTGGTGATAAGTTGCACCAGAACCACCCCAGTTACCGCCATATCCATGAGCACCCTTTGAATGGCCTGACTCACGAAGACTCTGCGCAGCAATACACCACTGAACTGTTGTGTTCTCGCTTCCGTATACAGACAAGCACTCATCTATACTCCAGCTTACAGAACAATGGTCGACAATTATATTCTTGTTGTCAGTACCTCCAAGACCATCGCCTTCATGGTCATCTACATATTTGTTTCCAAGTCTGAAACGCAAAAAACGCATAATAACATTATCCGTAGCTATTACAAAGGGATGATCAGCAATGCATATACCGTCACCAGGAGCTGTCTGTCCGGCAATCGTCACGTTACCGTTACGCAGTTTGAGTTCACTCTTCAAATGTATTGTGCCAGACACATCAAAAACGATGGTCCTAATTCCACTACGTTCGCACGCCCAACGAAATGATCCTGTACCGCTGTCATTAAGATTGGTTACATGGTATACAGCACCACCTCGTCCACCTGTGGTATAACGTCCAAAACCTTCAGCACCTGGAAAGGCTATCGGCTTATCCTGCGAGTATGCTGTCTGAAAAGAAGACAAGCACAACAATAATGATAATACCTTAAAAATAAAACTTGTTTTATACATAAAATGTAAACAACGAAAAATAGTTTCTTTATTATTAAAACAACGAACTGATAAAGCCCGTGAGATGAGTAAAAAAATTTATCTATAATATTATACCCAACTATGCTAATAAACGAAAATCAAAGAGGAGCAGAAAAGCCCTGCCCCTCTTTGATTTTATGAATGATTATTCTGCTGCGGGCCACCATCTTGGGTCACCAGCACCTGAATTATCTAATGTTCCTGAAATGAAGTGGAAGTCTGCATTTGCCGGATCAACAAACAACTTATCTGATGTGTAATCAAGAATTGTTATGTTGGGGAAGCCCTTAGACTTATAGAAGTCGCTTGCGCAATATGAGTTCACAACTTCAGGTTCAATCTTTGCTCTGATGTTCTTGTTTGTTGCCTCATCCGGAGTCTTACCGAATACGCAGTTAAATACAGAGAACGTCTCAGGACCATAGGTCTTATCGTTGAAATCGATAAAGTACTGACCACTACCGTTGTTGTTATAGAAAGTACAATACTCCATGTAGATTGAGCTCATGTTCACTTTCTCACTATAGATAAAGGTCTTACCCGTAACACAGATATTCCAGAAAGTGCTGTTTGTCATCTTAATGTTGTTAACATATACAGCCTGGTTTCCATTGTCATCAACATGTATGAATGAATATCCTGAGCCAAGATCATGTATCAAGCAGTTATCGATAACCAGATTGTTGATAACCTTAGCCTCGCTGCCCTGCAGGCGGAAGAAAGTATTCTTCATACCAGAAACTTCACAGTCAGTGAATTCAATCTTGTCTACAGTACAAGCCTTGCTCTGGTTAATCAGATAGTTAGCACCAGAACCGTCATCAACAATCTTCAGATGCTGGAATGTTATGAAGTTATGTGAACCAGCGATGTCAATGCTCTTCAGCAGACGCAATACAGGTGTTTCACCACCACCACGGCCAAAGAAGTTAACAGACATTCCGTCAGGAACTGTAAGTGCACCCGGATCGCTCTGAGTATCATCACCAATAACCTCAATTGTCTTGTCTGCCGGGAATACAATTGTAACGCTTACATTACCAGAACCTGTTGCAGCCTGAGCTTTTGCCAGGATTTCATCCATAAGAGCCTGGTTGAATCTTTCAATGTCAGCATCAAGATACTCTGTATAACTTGCAGCAGGAGGTGCAGCAGAAGTTGTAACAGTCTGTGTACCACGCTTAGCCTCACCATTATATATTATAAAGGTGTAAGTTGTCAGAGGAGTCAGACCTGTAAACGTATGAGTTTGTTCTGCCTTATCTGTTTCAGTCAACACATAGTCAGTTGTGTCTGTGCCCTGAACAACCAGGATGTTTGTTACAGAATCAGCCGGTGCATTCCAACGTAATGTAACCTCAGAATCTGTATAGTCATCAGCCAGCACCTCATCAAAGATCTGCTCTGCCTGAGTTTTAAAAGATTCACCTTCTTTATAATAAACCCACTTAGACTCTGCCTTTGTATCTGACATTGTCTTTATTCGCATATAATACTTAGAGTCACCGTCAAGACCTGTCAGAACAACAGGAGACTTTCTGATTTCCTTGTTCAGTCCAAAAACTTTGGCACGCTCACCGCCCATTGCGATTTCGTCATACAAAGAGTCTTTGCTGACCTCGATAACAAAATATAAAGAGTCCTTTGTGGCAGACATTGCCGAGAAAGTAACAGTTGCAGTTGTTGCAGTTGTTTCAACAGTAATGTCGTCCTCTCCAACTCCAAACAATCTGTCAAAAGCACTGTCCAAGCCCCAGTCGTTTCCGTCCGTACAAGAAACCACAGAGAGACCTAAAAACATTATCAGTATTGAACTGAAAAATTTATTAATAGTTTTCATCCTTTTTTAATTTACTGTAAATTAATAACCGTATGAGTTACTTAAGTATCCCTGTGAGTCAGAGATTGTTGTCAAACTTATAGGCATCAAATAACGATTCTTAACTGCAACACCTGCATCCATCGAATTTACATCATTGCCAACAAGTCCGCTACATATAGAAGGAAGGTTTGTATTTACCTGAGTATCTGTTCCTGATTCAAGATCAGCCTTTCCGAACCAGTCGCAGCTGTCTTGATAATCTGCCTCATTAACTTCCTCGACAGGTGTATACCATGTCACAGAAGAGAAATCGATACGACTCTTTGAGTCATCTGTATAGTTGAAGAACACTTTTTCAGGATATGTTCCATCAGCAAGCTGACGCAGATATGTCTGCTTAAACTCATAAATCTTCTGAACAAGCAGGTTCCAACGAATCAGATCATATTTGCGGAAGCCTTCACCTGCAAACTCCCATGCATTCTCCTGTACGATACCATCGTTGAAGAATCCTTCCTTATCTGACGGAAGAGAAGCCACATAAGCCTGAGCTTCAGCCTTATGCTCGTCATCGTAAGCACGCTCATGTACGAGAGCCAAAGCCTGACGGGCTGTCAAGCCAGCATTATCAGGATATGTTGCATCAGGACCTCCAGCCAATTCGTTCATACACTCTGCATAGAAAAGCAGTACATTAGAATAACGCATCTTAACAGGATTGATACCAGTCATGTGCTTTGAGTCAATCTTCTGGTTGTCAGAAAGCCATGTTTCAGACATCCATCTCGGATTCCATTTTCCTACATAAAGTCCAAATGGAGCATTCTTAAGCATCTTTTCAACAGCCTGCTCAGCTCTATTGTCGCTACCGCTTGTAGTAGTGATTTCATAAGGAGCAACAGTTACGTCACGGCGTGTATCGTTCTGCTTATAAGAATAGAAGAAAGGAGCTGTCAACTTAACTTTACCGCTAGAGTTACCATTACCAAATGTAGCATTATCCTTTGTAATACGCACACCAATTGTATAACCAAGCTCACTTGTAACGTTATACTTCATAGGTATCTCGAACAAGTTCTCCTGATATGTCAAATCCAATGTCTGCTGATTGATAAGATACCACTCATTCTCGAACGAAGGATTCAACTGGTGCTTGCCAGATACGATAACGGCTGTAAGATGCTTCAATGCCTTCTCATAAAGAGCCTTGCGCTCCTCTGCACCAGGACGCTGTGTCGGATACACAGGATCTGAATAACTAGCTGTTTCATATCCGTCTTTAGCCTTCTCACGTATAGCATAACCTGCACGTGTCATGGCTATCTGTGCCAACAGGGCGTGAGCATAGCCCTTTGTTACATGCTCTGTGGTATATCCGTTCTCACCAGCCCAAGGCAAAAGTTTTGTAGCTTCCTCAAGGTCAACCATCAATGTGTCCATAATAACATCGCGGTCAGTCTTGGCCATGAACGCATTGCTCAAATCAGGCTGAGATGTTTCGAGTTTCATAGGAATATCACCCCAATAACGCAACATGTCAAAATATACCATAGCTCTGATAGTCAAAGCTTCACCGAGATAACGGCCCATTTCCTGGTATGAATCATTGCCTTCAACAAAAAGTGGGCTTTGGCGAATGCCTTCAATAATATCATTAGCATCCTCAATGATTCCATACATTGCTGTCCACTCATCTGTAAGAGTGCTCCATCCTGTAGAAACATTATAGTTTCCGGCACCACGGTTACCTGCTTCATAAGCACCGTTTCCGAGTCCGTCTACAAGCTCGATATCACTATTTATATTGGTTGTAATACTCCAATCCTGTGAATAAGTACGGTCTTGGCCCATACCACCATAAAGTTTATTCACACGCAAACTTGTGTAATATGTTGAGTTATACACAGTTGTTTGATTCATTTCCGAAGGAGAATTCTGATCCAGGAAATCAGAACAAGATGAAAGTCCTAAAATTCCCGCAGAAAGAATCATCATTGAAAATATCTTTTTCATAATTTCTATATTCTTAAAATTTAGAATGTTACGTTAATACCTCCTACAAATGTACGGCTCTTAGGATATGCCGCATAATCTATACCAGGACACATAGGAGTCTTCTTACTGCTTGTATCAACTTCAGGATCATAGCCATCATATCCTGTGATACAGAAGAGGTTATAACCTGTGAAATAGAGTCTGATATTCTCAATATTCATAGCCTTAACCCACTTCTTAGGAAGTGTATATCCTACTGTAATATTCTGTACGCGCAAGAATGAAGCATCCTCAACTGCATAATCAATAAGGTACATCTTTGAAACACCTGCAGGGTTATACATAACCTTACCCTGGTTGATTTCGTTCAGACGTGCCATAACAGCCTCAGCGCTACCATAAGCAGCAATTGTGTTTGTTGAAGGACGGCCTAAGTTAAGACCTGTCTCAGGGTCGATCCATGTATAACGGTTCTCAAGATTGAAGTCTGCAACCAGGTTGTAGTTCTTGCTTGAACCTGCATAGAAAGAGTTTGCAAGTTTTGTACCGTTAACCAACTTGTTGCCAAGAGAATAGTTAAAGAATACGTTGAAGTCAAAGTTACCTATGCGACCGTCAAATCCGAAACCACCAGTTGTAGGAGCAACAGTATTGCCAAGACGCTGCTTTATAGGATCACCATTTTCGTCAACCTGAACTTTAAGAACGCCAGGATAGAGACCGCCAAAGTAAGTATAGCTGTTGTCTTTCAGTCCTTCACGCAAAGACCATGTTCCATTTGCATTCAGCACGAGGTCACCTGTGCCTGTGGCAGGATCATAAACGGTATAATAACCATTTGTCTTGTATCCCCAAAGTTCTCCAAGACGACCACCGGCAACAACACGGAAGTCCTCATACTGCTCAAGAGTCTTACCACTCCAACTTGAGCTCTGCCATGGGCTGCCGCTGTTAAGTTCTTCAATCTTGTTGCGGTTGTAAGAAATATTGAAATTAAAGTTCAATCCAAAGTTCTTCTTGTCAACAAGTACAGCGTTGATAGCAAGTTCAACACCCTTGTTTGATGTCTTACCAAAGTTCTGGAACTGAGTTTCATATCCTGTGCTTGAAGGAATTACTGTTTCCATAAGCAAATCCTTTGTTGTATTCCAGTAGAAATCCAAAGTACCGCTGATTCTGTTATTCCAGAAACCGAAGTCAATACCCAAGTTACGTGTTATGGTTGTTTCCCATTTCAAGTCAGGATTATAAAGATATTTACCATGCTCAAGCATTGAACCAGTAACGCCGTTGAACTCGGGAGCCTTTGATGTATTAGAAGCCATTGAATATAAGGGCTCGAGCAATCCTGAATTAATACGGTTGTTACCTGCTGTACCAAAGCTCAGACGAAGCTTCAAGTTAGAGAGCCAGTCAGATGCACCCTTCATGAAGTTCTCTTCTGACATACGCCATGCCAATGCAAGTGAAGGGAACCAGCCCCAACGGTTATTCTTGCCAAACTTACTTGAACCGTCAGCACGGAGAGTGAATGTTGCAAGATATTTGTCAGCCATTGTATAATTAATACGGCCGAAGTATGAAAGGATGTTTTCCTGTGCCTCAATATCGCCTTCGTTTGGAAGAGCTGTACCTGCTGCTGTGTTTGCAAGAACCTCATCGATTGTCATTTCCTCTGGGAATGCAACAGAAACATTTGTACGTGTAATATCACGTGAACTGCTCCACTCCTGACCGATCATTACGTTAATATGATCACGGCCACCGAACAATTTTTTGTTATCGTAAGTAACAGTGTTAGCATTGCGCCAGTTCTTATTCTCCAGTCTTACAAACATAGCCTGCGGCTGTTCGTTATATCCATATTTAGAGTTTGTAACGGCTCTTGCACCCCAAACCTGGTCTGTATCATTATATTTCCAGCCGTAACCGAATTCAGTACGGAATGTAATGTTCTTGAAAGGTTTCCAGTTCAAACCTACATTATAATTCTGAGAGAAACGCTCCTGATACTTATATGTATCGCTGATACGCTCAACCGGATTGCGTCGTGTATTAGAACTGTTTTCGCTGTCATCATCAACAGAAACCAAAGCCTCAACAGGATTCCACTTAACAGAGTTTGCTACAGCAGAGTTTGCTGCATTGCTTTCGTTGGTGTCAGCACCACCATTAAGACCTTTGAGCTTTGTGAAAGCCATACGGCCGTTGAAGTCAAGAGTCAACCATTCGTTAAGTGTAGCATTGATTTTTGCGTTAACGTTGTTCTTTGCATAACCAGAACCGAGCATGATGCTCTTTTCATCGTTGTGAGAGAAACCTACGTTATACTTGATTTCTTTTGAACCACCGCTAACATTAACATTGTATTGTTTCTGTAAACCTGTACGTCCGAAAAGTTCATCCTGATAGTCACGTCCTTCGATTGACTTCCAGATATCAAGGTCATCATAGTTTCCGTAAGCATCATTACCAAGTTCATACTGATAATATGCATAGTTGTAAGGATCCATTGTCTTGATAAGCTTAGTAACCTTCTTCCATCCCAGAGATGCATTGAAGTTAACCTGAGTCTTACCCTCTTTACCGCTCTTTGTTGTAACGATGATTACACCGTTTGCACCACGCGCACCATAAATAGCAGTAGACGAAGCATCCTTCAATACGTCGATGCTCTGAATTTCGCTGGGTGCGATGTCGCTGATGCTCTCAACAGGGAAGCCGTCTACTATATAAAGAGGTGAGTTGTCCTGAGACAAAGAACCTCCACCACGCACACGAATCTTGATGTCGGCGTCAGGAGAACCTTCTGTTGTTGTGATGTTAACACCGGCCATTTTACCTGTCATAGCCTCACTTACGCTTGAAACAGGAATGTTTGCGATGTCTTCAGCACTAACTGACGCAACAGAACCAGTCAAGTCTCTTTTCTTAACTGTACCATAACCGATAACGACAACGTCATCAAGATTTGTTGCCTCATCTTCAAGTACAACGTTGATGTTTGATTTTCCGGCAGCATTTACAGTCTTAGCCTTCATACCGATGTATGAAAACTGCAACTGTCCGTCGCCGGTTGTTTTAATAGAGAAATTTCCATCAAGAACTGTCACGGCGACATTCTTGGTACCTCCTGGACAGTCACACCGATGATCGGCTCACCGTTGGTGTCCTTCACATTACCTTTAACTGTTTGTGCAGAAAGACCGCTCACCACAAAAGTGAAAAGCACTAAAAGCACAATTCGAAAAGTTTTCAAATTACCAGACATAAATGTTATTAATTTAATTAAAAATAAAAAATATAAATTCATCTTACGACAAAACCACCATAAAGGGCGCAATTATGGCGTG
>ENA-OPIL01000369-OPIL01000369.1-human-gut-metagenome-genome-assembly--contig:-NODE-369-length-8475-cov-5.053444_pt1 | contig 8475 bp, 9 predicted proteins | sample MGYA00241398_ERZ501642 | MGnify/ENA primary metagenome ERZ501642 (study PRJEB25962, sample SAMEA2042288) | human gut metagenome | biome: human gut; feature: human-associated habitat; material: faeces... | reverse complement strand
CCTGCCTTTCTACACCATGTACCAGAACCTTGTCATCAGCCGCGGCAGGAGCGACATTTACATGTGGTGCACATTGGCGTTGATTGCTTCCCAAATAGTGTCAGTATTGTTGACGGCTCATTATGGCGTCATGGTGATGGTGGCCGTTTAGACCCTGCTCACCGTCCTTTGGCTCTTGGCGTGGCATTGGTTTGCCCATCGTCTCATAGGCCTGCGCCTGCTCGACGTGCTGCGCGACCTTCTTCCCTTCTGCCTGCTGTCCTTGGCCGTCATGGCCTTCACCTATTGGATCACCCGTCCCATACACTCTCTCCCGCTCTTGTTGTTGGCCCGTTTCCTTTTGGCGGGCATCCTCTATTTGGGCGCTCTTAAGGTTCTTCATGCCCAGGTACTGGAAGAGTGTCTCGCTTTCGCCAAGAGGAAGAGGGGGTAGACTGTTCTTGTTTTGAGTCTCGCTCCCGCATAGTTTGAGGGCGATGAAAAGACATTGTCTTATTGCCTTTAAAAAGTATCCAAAGATATTTGCCCAACTATTATTGGATACTTCGCAAAGTATCCAATGTTCCAGAGTGTGGCGATTGATGTTCAATGTGGAAATTCGTTTTTTTCTTGTTTTTCCCGAGTTGTATTGTGTTGGACGGCGAGGTGCATATCGACATCTACGATGACCGGGTGGAACTGGTATCGCCCGGTGCGATGTCTGACGGCACACAAATTCAAGACCGTGACATATATAATGTGCCGTCTATACGCCGTAACCCCGTCATTGCCGATATGTTTACCCAACTCGACTACATGGAGAAACGTGGTTCCGGTCTGCGCAAGATGCGTGAACTGACCGAGAAGCTGCCCAACTTCTTACCCGGCAAAGAGCCTCTCTATAAAACCGAAGCATCCTCTTTTTTCACCACCTTCTATAATCTGAATTGGGGGGAGAATGGCAGAATCTCCGTAGGAGAGGTGGCCGACAGGGTAAATAGTACCCTCAAAAAGTACCCTGTAAACGGAGGAGCTTCGGAGAGAAAGTTCGGTGTAAACAAAAAAAGTTCGGAGAAAAGGTTCGGTGTAAAAGGAGAGGATGCATCTAAAAGAGTTAGCAGGACAGGGCAAAAAATAATAGACTTAGTTATTTCCGACCCTTCTATAACAGCAGAAGCAATGTCTGTAAAAATTGGCGTGTCCAAGCGGGCAGTTGAAAAGAACATCAAAGAGTTGCGTGAGAGAGGCATTCTCGTCCATGAAGGTTCTGACAAGTCAGGCTATTGGCGTATCATAGTAAAACCATAATAGGGAGGGTGTGACACATGACAATCTTTATCTTGGTCTCCATCTTATTGGTCGCAGCTTTGGCAATAGCCTTGCTTATGGGCGTTTCTCCTGCGAGCCAAAAAGTTAAAGTCTGGGCTATGTATGTCGGAGCTGGCTTATGCTCGTAGTTGCTCTTGTCGTCTGCGACTATATTGACGCTTTGCCGGATTTTCCGTCCAAGTTCCGATTTCATGCGGTACTGGTACTTACCGTAACCGTAGGTTATCTCCGTATTGCCATTGTTTGTATGGAAAAGTACAATGTCCTAAAGCGCAAGAACCGCATGCTTGAAGAAGCCCTTACTGAAAAGAGCAAGAGAAAGTATCCATTCTGATGGAACGTCAGAGCGAACAACAACAAGCACTCCAAGAAGGAGAACTTGAATGGTTTGCCGGAAAAATCAAGATGTTCAGCGAAGAGGAGCAAAAGGCGATTCTTGCCAGTGCCTACGCCTTTGCAGAACACGATTTGGTTCTTCCACCCTCAATTACAATCCAGCCAAACGAGATGTGTAGCCAGCAAGAACTCATGTACTATGTTTACTCCGCTTTCTCCAATATGGGCAAAAAGCGCAGTGACATTGTGAGTTTCTTATGTCAAGTTTTTAAGGCATACTTTCCTGCTGGTGAGGCTTCTGTATCAAAGAAGATGCCGGGATTGGATAAGGTTAAGGAAAGAAGAGAAAAAGAAAATAAGTCCAAGTAAATATACATTGACGTATATTTCAATATAAAGTTGTACTTCAACATATAGTTGTTAGAAAAGCATTATAATCAGAGTTGAATTTCAATTATAATGCTTACCTTTGCATTCAAATGCATATCATAGAAAGTATGAATAAAGATATAAATCGTTTGAAAGTGGTTTTAGCTGAAAAGAAGCGTACCAATAAATGGTTAGCAGAGCAGCTTGGGAAAGACCCTGGAACTGTATCTAAATGGTGCACCAACACCATGCAACCGAATTTAGAGACATTGGTTGAAATCGCAAAAATCCTTGAAGTAGATATTAAGGATTTATTGTGGTCAATTAAAAATAATAAATGAAAGAGAACAGACACCAATGAAGAAAAAATATAAGGGAATAGATTTATTTTGTGGTATAGGCGGTTTCCGACTTGCAATGAACAGTAATCAAGTGGAGTGTGTATTCTCATCTGATAATGATAAGTTCGCACAACAAACATATGAGGCAAATTTTCATGAAGTACCAACAGGAGATATAAAAGCCGTTGATGAAAAAGACATTCCTCAATTTGACATTTTAACAGCTGGGTTTCCATGTCAACCATTTAGTTATGCAGGAGAAAAACAGGGTTTCAATGATGAGGTAAGAGGAACTCTATTTTTTGACATATGCCGAATCCTAGAATATCATAAACCTCCAATGGTATTTCTTGAAAATGTGAAAGGTTTGAAATCTCACAATAAAGGTAAAACACTTCGGACTATTTTGGATACTCTAAAGGAACTTGGTTACTACCCTCATTGGACAATTTTATCTTCTTTAGATTATGGTCTTCCTCAAAAACGGGAAAGATGGTATTGCGTAGCTTTTAGAACTGATGTCAATTTTGAATGGCCTAAGCCCATAAAAGGGCATCCAGTATTGCGTGATATTATAGATATGGATGACAAAAACCCATCTTTGGCTATTCCTAAATTTGAATTGGACAGAATAGATTATCATTTTGCAAACGCCAAGCCAGGTGATAGAATCCAACATGACAACTCAAAATATAAGCCAAATACAAAAAAAGGAAAATATGGCGTTTTTTCTTTCCAAAAACCAGATGGTTCTTTGCGGTTTCATGTTGGCGATCCAGCTAAAACGCAGATTCAAGAGGCATTCTATTCTTGTCTGGACACATATGCTCCTACAATCATAGCTAATAGAACCCCAAAACTATGGGATATTCGCAGAAAACTGTCTGTACTTGAATCTAAAAGACTTCAGGGCTTTCCAGACGATTTCGTGTTCCCTGTGTCCGATGCCCAAGCATATAAACAGTTGGGAAACTCTGTTAGTGTACCAATTATCGTAAAGATAATGGATAATATGATTAAAACTTACGAAAAAACTCTTGAAAAATGAAATTCATAAGTGTAAACTCTGTCGTTAAGGCCTACAAAGGCTTTCAAGATAGTATGACCAATAAGTCATGGGGTTATTTAGCTCTGTTAAAAGCATGCAAGAATAGTATTTGTCCATCAATGCCTTATGAGGTTGATCTTGACGAAGTATCAAATTTTCTTGAAAACATCTTCAATTTGAACCAATCCAAAAAGAAATATAATAGTAGACGTGTATTGTATGTTGTATTCTCAAACAAATGGGATAAATATTTTAATGACCAAGGAAAACATATCCCTAACATCTATGATGTGGCGATTTGGGCATATAGGAGAAATTCTTTTGAAGATAATGTAACTACGGAGGACATTCTTCAGAAATTTGCAGAAGAATTCAATATCCCATTAAACATTATTTCAAGCAGTTTCAATACTAGTGCTAAAGAGATAGAATTTACGAACTCTTTATACTCTGAAACTGCACTCAAAGCGGAATTAAATGCTATTGGTGTTGATGTGTCCAAAGAAAATATTGATGCAAAAAAAGGAGGTGTTGTAGCGTCTCCTGGCGAAATAAGCCGTGGTCCTTTTGTGCAAACACTATATGCTGGATTAGAGATTACAGACTATGTCATCATCTTACAATCAGACTACTGGTCTCTTTATGGTAATGCCATAAAATCTAATAATGACATAGGTCGTACTCGCTATAATGAATATTCTGATTACCGCCTTTATATCACCGCTATCAAATCGAAACCCTTCCTTCTCTTAGCTGGCATATCGGGAACAGGGAAAAGCCGCATTGTACGTGAATTGGCTCGCGCCTGTTGGGATGAGGACTCTGAAGAATTCAAAGCACAGAAGCCTAAGAACTTCGAGATGATTCAGGTGAAACCTAACTGGCATGATTCTAGTGAGTTGATAGGATATATAAGTCGTATCAGCGGAGAGCCCATATTTGTGGCAGGAGAGTTTTTGAGATTTATAGCAAAAGCGTGGGAAGATAAAGCTACTCCTTATTTTCTTTGCTTGGACGAGATGAACCTCGCTCCAGTAGAACAATATTTTGCGGAATATCTTAGCGTAATAGAGTCACGCAAAAGTGACAACAAGGGCAATATTATTACAGATCCCATGATTAATCCTGCGCTTACAGATGAGCATGATGAAAATACGCAAGAGCTCATTCCGCAAAAATGGTATGTGAATTTAGTAGATGAGTTACTCGTGGGTTGTCCAGATGACAAAATATTTGGGTTGAGGCATCAATTTTTGTATGATGGCATCTCTATACCTCAGAACTTGATAGTTATCGGCACCGTAAACATGGATGAAACCACATTCTCCTTCTCACGTAAAGTGCTTGACCGTGCCATGACCATTGAAATGAACGAAGTGGATTTGGATGCGGGGCTGACAGAGCGTTATGAACACATTGGAAAATTAGGCTATGAAGAACTTATAGGGACTGCAGTAGAAGGGGTAGATGTTTATTCTGAGAATAAGGAGGTCTGCGACCAGGCGCTAAATTATTTGAAGACGGTCAATGCGGTATTGGAGGGGACTCCCTTTAAAGTTGCTTATCGCACGCGCAATGAGTTCTTGCTTTATGTGGTGAACAACTTGCCTTATAACAAAGATGAAGAAGGTCATGGGCTGACGGAAGGCCATATTATCGCAAGGGCTTTGGACGAGATAACGAGTATGAAGATTCTTTCGCGTATCGAGGGTGATGAGTCAAAGGTTACGGAGCGTTGGCTGGAGGAATTGAAGAAAGTTATCGCTGAAGAGCTTATGAAGATATCAGGTGGGTTTGTCGTTGAAAACTCGGTGTCTTTAAAGAAACTTGATGAGATGAAAATGCGATTGGCCTCTGGCTATACGAGTTTCTGGAGCTGACGATGGAGCTGTTGACTATACGGCATAGAGATTTCAAGTTGAGCGTTGAATGTTCTAAGTTCTACGCCACTTGGAACAAGGCTAAAGGCAATGTAGGGGAAGATGCGCTTACTTCTTCCTCCTATACATGGTCTGAAGGAGTGGAGTCTGTCGTCTTGCTAAAAGGCACTGAGGAAGAAATGCCAATAGAACAAGGAGCGCCGACTAGAGCCGTGTTCTTCGACAATACGGACTACCCAGTGTGGGTGGATTTTGAAGATTACGTGAAAGATGCGCAGTTTGGTTCTATGCTGCAAGGAGATAACGAACGATTTACCTTCCATCGGCATATACTGGCAGGCTATCTGAATTACGGCAATGATATAGGGCGTAGCGAAATCCGGCTGATATATAAGGTAGACCATCAAATACGCCGCTTTAAGTTTTCCTTTGAAGTGCTCAGCACCAAACTGGATTATCACAGGCATTGGAAGGCCATCATAGAAGACATAGAACGTGAATACCGCATGTTGTCGTTAGCCTATATGCGGAGGACTTTTCATGGTTTTGCTCCTGACAAGAATGGTGAAACTCCGGAAATAGTATGGTGGAGTATTTTCGCTGGAGAGCAACAGAAATTCATCAAGGCTTGCAAAAACATCATAGAGCGGCCACGACATAGATTGCATGGACACCAGACATATTTAAGGGCAGATAAATTGCGGTTTGTGCCTACGTTTATAGAAAACGAACTGGCTGAACACAAACAGGAGCTAGCGCATTTGTATCGTGTGGAAGAACAAATACAAACGAACGACACTCCAGAAAATCGTTTCCTAAAATTTACGCTTGCGCAAATATCCAGCAAGTATGAATCGCTGAGAAAGCAAATAGAAAGCGTAGAAGGTGTGTCTGAAGCCATGAAGTCGGAAATGCGGGATGTGTCAACCACGTTGAAACGGTTGCAAAGTAGTCCGTTTTTCCGAACCATCGGACGCTTTAAGGGGCTGAACCAAGAAAGCCTTGTCTTGCAGAAGGCATCGGGCTACAGCCAAGTTTACCGCACATGGAATATGCTACGGCGTGCCTATTCGCTTAATGATGGTATTTACAGACTTCAGACAAAGGATATTGCTACTCTGTATGAGATATGGTGCTTCATAGAAGTGAGCCACATCGTGAAGGAACAACTGCAACTGAATGATGAGGACATAGACCACCGCAACCGCATGGAGATGAACGGCCTGTTTACATGGGAGTTGGGCAAAGGGGAGCACTCACGCATCTTGTTCAAAAAAGACAACGTGGAACTGGCAGAGCTGGTGTATAATCCGAAAAGTACAGAAAACGACAACAGCTCAACAGGCATAAAGGAATTAGTTACCAAAACTGTTCCGCAGAAACCGGACATTGTTTTACGGTTGACCAAGAATGACTTGCAAGAAGGCATGAAGTTGACCTATCTCTTTGATGCGAAGTATCGCATTGGTGGAAAAGATTGGCGAGGAGTTGACGTGCCGCCTGATGACGCTATAAACCAAATGCATCGTTACAGGGATGCCATTTATTATAAAGACTATTCGACGAACGTGCTGAAAAAGGAGGTGATAGGTGGCTATATCCTTTTCCCAGGCGATGGGGAACCTCTTGAGGTGCAACATGCCAAATTCCAAGAAAGTATCAAGGAAGTAAATATTGGCGCCTTTCCCTTACGCCCGAAAGACGAGCGCAATCGGAAATTATTGGAGCATTTCATTGAAGGTCTGATAAATACGAAATCACAGGAGACCATATCACGTGTCATCCCGCAAAAGGGTACTTTCGTAGATGTAGGAAGCCGTGTACTTATTGGACTGGTCGGCAACAGTGTTCGCCGAGGTTATACACAAAGTTTCCTTGACGGGACAGCAACCTTGTATTATACGGGCACACAATTTCCGACAACCATAGCACTACAAAACCTGCACTTCTTCATACCTTACATTAAAGGGCAAGGAATTCGGGATGTCTATGAGATTGTCGCGGTGCACACAATAACCGCAAAGGAAGCAAAACTACTAGATGGTAATGAGGGGGCTGCTGATGATTTGCGATTAGCTTTTGAGTTATGCTTCCGTAAACAACTCTTTGAGGATTATCGGAAGATTGATGCACATAAGATGATTAATTATACTTTTATTGATACTACATTTGATAAAATATACAGTGAAAACCCTCAACTGGCAGAACAGATGAAACGTCAAGGATAGGGAGGAAGATGAAAATAAAAGCTTATCTTTGCCTCGAAAACGGAAAGGTAAACCCTTTTCATGAAAAAAGTCACAGGGTTAACCCTGTGCGTGAATAGCAATAACAAGAGTCAACCCATACTACGAATAAGACTTAAAGTAGTCAACCTTTTATACAAAGCTACATTTCCATTCAGTACCGATTTTGGTACCACTTAGCTGGTACTGCAGTACCAGCTAAGTGGTACTGCAGTACCAGGTAAGTGAAACTCGAGTACCAGTAGGCTGATACTGGAAAGGATACTGTACTTCTGGCAACATGGTATTTACTCCCCAGTCGTGGTTGATTAGCAGCTTCACCTGCATGGCATGGCTCCTTCCAGCAGCCTTCTCTGTCTTTTGCGACCATGATAGTGGCGTAAAGGCGCGTGATGATCCCTCAACAGCGCGCCATTTCCAGTTTTGCGCTTGCGGGCACTTTGCAACCAAGTTGCGGGGAAAGCGATGTAACTTCGCGGCAGATATAAACAAAAGACGAGCGTTATGGAAAATCATCATCACGAGCATGGGCATGCCCATGAGCACCATCACCACCATGAGCATGGCGGGATGAGGGGAAAGATTTGGCTGTTGGTCATTACCGCACTGCTACTGGTGGCAGCGGTCTTGATAGAGAAGAATTGTGGCCTGGAGACGTGGCAATTGCTCTTGGTCTACCTGGTGCCCTACCTGCAGGTAGGCCGAGAGACGCTGGGCGAGGCGTGGGAAGGCGTCAGGAGGGGCGATGTGTTCAATGAGCACTTCCTCATGAGCGTGGCTACCATCGGCGCGCTTTGCGTTGGCTTCATGCCTGGAGCGGAGACGGAGTTTCCCGAGGCTGTCTTCGTGATGCTTTTCTTCCAGGTGGGAGAACTCTTCGAGGGCTATGCCGAGGGCAAGAGCCGTGACAGCATCAAGCACCTGATGGAGATTCGCCCCGACGTGGC
>ENA-OPIL01000361-OPIL01000361.1-human-gut-metagenome-genome-assembly--contig:-NODE-361-length-8649-cov-3.079939_pt1 | contig 8649 bp, 6 predicted proteins | sample MGYA00241398_ERZ501642 | MGnify/ENA primary metagenome ERZ501642 (study PRJEB25962, sample SAMEA2042288) | human gut metagenome | biome: human gut; feature: human-associated habitat; material: faeces... | reverse complement strand
TCGACTTTCCTGATGAGAACGGACGGCCTTATAAATCAAGTGGTGGTAAAATGGTCTACAATAAACGATTAAAGCGAGAAATCCCTATTGATTGGCAAGTCAAAAACCTAATAGACTTTGCTGAAATCAAGAATGGTGCAACTCCTTCAACTGCTGATGAAGCAAATTACGGAGGTGATATTGTGTGGATAACTCCAAAGGATTTATCAGACCAACAATCAAAATTCGTGTACCAAGGGGAACGAAATATAACCAAACAAGGCTTTGATTCTTGCAGCACAAGTATGCTTCCAGCAAACTCTGTACTTATGTCAAGTCGTGCTCCAATTGGCCTTGTGTCTATCGCAAAACATGATGTCTGTACAAATCAAGGTTTCAAGAGCTTTATTCCCAAGAATATGGAAGATTCCATTTTTTTGTACTATTACATAAAACATTATATCAAGCAGATAGAACAATTCGGTTCTGGTACGACCTTCAAAGAAGTTTCAAGGGATGACCTTTGCAAATTTCCAATTCTCATTGTTGGAGCAAGAGACGCTTATAAACAATGGATTGAATTACAAAATGGAATAGCAGATAAGCAGCTTATACTAAAAAAAGAAATCGCAGCACTTACTAAGCAGCGCGATGAACTTCTACCTCTTCTAATGAACGGTCAAGCATCTCTAAATTATCATTTATCGCACGATTGAGTTCTATCTTGCGGTCGATACAAGTTAATATGGAAACCAGTTTTTCTTGTTCATCTTTGGTTTGTGGCATCATTAGTTTCAGTTCTCCAATACCTGCCTGCGATAGATTATCTCTTGCAGAACCCGTACTAAGCCCAACCATATATTCATAAAGCGTATCTAAATTGTATTTCAAAAAAATAGAGCTATAATCTGGATTAGGAAGAATAGCGCAAATAGCTTGATTTGTACATGCCTCAATTTTAAGCAACGATGCTTTCCCCGCAGTAGCTCCATACATAGCTACAAGAACTGTATCTATTGGATATAATTTTGTACTTGAATTTTCGTAGCCTTTTTGTGTTATAAAGTTAGTTGCTTTGTATATATAAGGAGAAGAGAGTTCTCCGCTATTAATCCAAGGAATATTTCCATTCTCATAATACTCTTTCTCTGTTGTCAAAGGAGTTGCGCCTGATGAAGTTTCAAATTCATTTGAAAGTTTTATACACTTCCATCCTTGAGGTACGATACGCTTTCTCTTATATTTTCTCATTTTTTATCCTCTTTGTTTCGTTATTCTTCGTTATTCAAAAGACACTCATATTCCACTTTCCGGGTCATATTCTTTCCGATAATCTAAGATATATGAATGTATTAAGCCGGGATAGGTATAGAAATAGTGGCGGCGCACCTGCTTGAACAGTTGTAGCATACGTTCATCGCCAAGAAAGCTGAACATATAATCAAGCAGAAGCCCCACTTCGTTTTGCGAGGCTTTGCGGCTACAAATATCCTTCACCAACGGAGTGTATTCAACTACCGCCATATCGGCAAGCCCTTGCATCTGTTCAACAATTCCGTTCATGCTCTCCAGCAAGCTGTCGTAATCGTCCATATTGTCATTGCGATTCTTTGTATTCATTGCCTGCTCCGCTCTAAGATTCCTATTTCAAATCGGTAATTGCGATTACCGATTTGCTATTTCCCCAGCATATCCCTTACTTCTTTGTCGAAATCCGAATCAATGCGTTGCGTACGATTGAATATGTCGTACTCACTGTCCGCTTTTGCCTTTGCTTGTGCGGCAGAAATACGCCCTTTGTCGGGCAAGATTTTATAATCATTGAACGTCAGGAACTTGGCTACGCTTGCGGCAAATTGCTCCATAGTGAAAGGGTTTTGACGCTCAATTTGATTTTCTATATAGTCAAAACAAGAAGTTACTGTACGTTCCAGTTGCCGGATTTGTTTCTCGTCCAAATAATTCTTTGCTATCGACACATCAGATTTGAGTATTCGTCCTTTGGGAGAGTTTTTCCACGTGGTCAGCCCCATGTGTTCTTTGGTATGGTCTGCCTTGGTGTAGATGATTTCTGCTGCTGTCTGTCCGATAATAGCATAGTGGAAGCGGTTTTGCACCATTGCGTAAAACTCTTTTGTTGTCGGGGAATTGCGGTCATAGTCCGTACTGCATTAGGCATAAATATCCGTAATCTGTTGCCAAATGCGCCGTTCACTTGCACGAATGGAGCGTACCCTTTCAAGCAACTCGCGGAAATAATCCTTGCCGAATACAGCCGTTCCTTGCTTCAACCTGTCATCATCCAATACGAAACCTTTATGAATATATTCATTCAGTATCTTTGTCGCCCATTGGCGGAAACGGGTGGCTTTCGTGGAATTCACACGATAACCGACGGAGATAATCATGTCGAGGTTGTAGAAATCAACAAGCTCCTCAACCTCTCCTCTTATACCTCTGTTCACGACGGTTGCAATTTTTGCAACTGTCGTATCGGGAGATAATTCACCGTCTTTGTATATGTTGGCAATGTGACGGCTGATTCCCGATTTATCAACGCCAAAAAGTTGAGCCATTGCCTTTTGGGTACACCAAATCGTATCGTCTTTGATGACGACCTGCACTTTGCCATCTTCTTCTGGCATACTGTAAAGTAGAAATTGTATTTCGTTTGCCATGATGCTTATCCTTTAATGTTATTGAATTGCAGACTATCCAATTGCCTCATTATTTCTGCTTCCAATCGGCGGCTTTCGGCAAATTGTTCAGCGAGCGTCCGTTTATACTCTTCCATTCGGGCATTAAATTCCCCCTCTGTTATATCCACATAGTCAATCTTTATGTCGAAATACTGCCCTGCAGAAAGGCTGTAACCTTTCTCTTTGATTTCATCGTAGGTCACAGCCACAGAAAAATCGTCCACGGCCTCCTTCTTCTGGAATGTATTGACTATCTGATCTACCTCAAAGTCACGGAGGCGGCGTTTCTGGTTGTTGCCTTCCTTGTATTCCTCGCCCAATTTGCTTGCGTCTATCAAGATCACCTTATCATGGTTGGCCGACTTGTCAAAGAAGATGACCGATACGTTGGTGCCCGTAGTAGCAAACACATTGCTAGGCATGGAAACCACACCATACACCCACCGCTCGTCCACGATGCGCTGCAGAATGCGCTTCTCCACCCCGCTCTTGGCAGTAATGAAACCCGTAGGAATAACGATGGCAGCCTTGCCTGTCTGCTTCAAGGAATTAATCACATGCTGTATGAAACAAGTGTAGATGGCCATCTTGGGCTTCATGGGGTCAACTTTCTTCACGGCATTTGGCACTCCCGCCCAAAAACGAATAGTATCAGATGCCAACGTATCACGGTATTCAGGAAAATCAAGTTTAAAGGGTGGATTAGAGACAATGAAATCAAACTTGCGCAACACGCCGTTACTTTCCTTGTGCGATGGTTCGGTGAGCGTATTGCCTTGAACCACATTGGGCAGCGAGTCCGAGAAATTATTAAGGATAAGGTTCAACCTCAGCATCTCGGTGGACTTTTCGGAGATGTCTTGCGAGAAAATAGTACAACGCTCCTCGCCTATCTGATGCGCCAAAGCCATGAGCAAGGTTCCCGTCCCCGCAGACGGGTCATAACAAGTCATGCCTCGCAAATCGGCGTTGTCGCCTACCAATAGGCGTGCCATCACTTGGGCAATGGCCCGTGGCGTATAATACTCCGCATACTTACCGCCGCCCGCGTTGTTGAAGCCCTTGAGCAGATGTTCAAAGATACGGGAGAAAAAATCATATTTCTCGTCAAAAACCTCCTCGAAGTTAAACGAGGCCACATTGCGCATCAAGGACTTGGCAAACTCGTCACGTTTCTGCGTGTCGGTGACATAGGTTGTCAGCGGAAAGAATATATTGACTTTGCTCTTTCCCGATGTGGTGACAGAGAATGTATCGGCATTGAGCGAGGCAATATCCACCAACGTATCATCAAGCAAAGTGGAGAAATCCCCCTTTGTGGCAGAGTTGTAAAGATGGGACAACGTATGTTCGGGTTTCAATCGCGGCACGGAATGTGGCAGATAGCTGAACAAGTCTTCCACTTCCTCTTCGGTGAACGTGTCATACTCGGCATCCCACTTCTCGGCCTTTGACAAGCGTTCCCCATACACCGGATCACGCTTGGCCTCATAGCCAAACTTGTCATTGAAGAACTTATAGAGAAACATTTCTGTCACTATCTTGTACTCACTGCCCGTCCCAGCCAGGCCAAAGGCACTCGTTGTACTCTTCAAGGAATCAATGAGGGCTATGGTAGCCTCTGATATGTTGATATCACTCATATAATTAATAGGTGTTGTTACGTTGTTGTAAATATTCAGTCGCAATCAGGTGGCCTAGATACTTGCGGTCTTTGATGTCTGCCTGTATCTTCATCGCCACAAGTTCCTTGCTTATGATAGACAGCACATCCTGGCCAAACGCAGCTTCATTGTCCAGGACATTGATGTTGAGAAACAGCCGTCTGTCTATTTTTTCTTTCATCTTTGCCAAGTTCTCGGCAATCTCGTATTCGTGTGCCGATATAATGGGGCGTTCACGCTTTTGGTTTTGCTCCTCTACGCGCTTGTGAATACGGACAAATCGCTCATCCCCTTTATATTTGCGCTTGAGGACATTGTTGCGGCGATTGATTTCCCGTATCTTTCTCATCACCTCGTCCATGTACTGGACGCTGGCCTTGGCATCTTCCACGCTTTGAGGCACAAATCCTTTCTTTCGGAAATACTCACGAAACTCATCGGCGAGCATCACGTATTGTTCTTCTTTCGTGTCAAAATTTGCCTCAAATTCAGCTTGTACACGTTCGCAACGCTCCCGAATGTCATTAACGACAATCCGCAACTCTTCGGGTAGCCCTTTCTTAAATTCAAACTCCAGTTCCGAAAGAGCCACATTGATAATACCAGAAACATCGGCCTTGTGCTCCGTGCTTTCAAAAAGGTTGACACGTTCAATGCGATGAGTTACCTCTGTGATAAGGGAGGGTATTCTTCCCACAGGGAGCGAAGCAAGTTTCTCCTTGGTTTCTTCATCGCCAAAAGAACGTACTTGGTTGATTATAGCTTTGGCATCGGAGAGCATATTGCGTAACTCATACAAGCTGTCCTTATTTTCAATTTCGTCTATTTGCTTACGGAACTCCTCTACATCGTCAACGGTGAAATTGAAAAGCACACCCTTTATCTCTCTTATCTTCGCCTCTACATCCTCTTTGCTAACCAAGATGTCGTTGGCGATATTTTCCGTGTGTGGATTGCCCGTTTCTTCCGTGGTGCGGTTCAGCTCTCTCAAATAGCGGTCATTGGTGGTCTCGAAGTTCTCCTTGATGTCCACAAAGTCCACCACATATCCATACTTGAAATCATGATAGGGGCGATTTACCCGCGTAAGCGCTTGCAGCAAGTCATGTCCGTCGAGAGATCGCCCTAAATACAACTTCTTCAAGCGGGGAGCGTCAAAGCCCGTAAGAAGCATCTTGTTGACAATGAGCACGTCTGTATCTAGCTGCTTCTTAAAGCCTTCTATATACTCCTTTCGTTCCTGTTTATCACCCTCGTCATGCAATATGAGCGAAGCCTTGAGTTTAGACCCATAGTGGCCATGCATGGTCTCTGCCGCCATTTCTCCCCAATTACCGGTGACTGGTGCCTGCAGGCTTGGCTGGTCACATCGCTCTTTCCATAGGCGGTTCATCTCCCTAGCTTGGCGATTGGTTCTGCAAACTATCATCGCTCCCACGGTATTGTCATTTTGTTCCAGGCGAAAGCGACGGAAGTCAGATATAATATAATCCAACAGAGCATTCAGGTAACTTTCATGCTCCATAATTTGGTTACGGTCAATGTCAGACTTCTTGACTTCAACATCGCCGGCCAACTTGTCAAGGATGTTTTCAATCTTCTCCTTGTAGACGGTTTCGACAGGCTCACGCATCAATTTGCACGTGTAGCCATCGGCAATGGACTTGTCATAATAGTAAGTATGTATGTAGTCGCCGAACACGCGCCAAGACTCCCGTTCCTCTTTCAACAAAGGCGTACCGGTCAAGGCTATCTTGACCGCGTTTTGGTCAGCCTCCAACAGATTGGCCAAAAAACTGCCTTTGGGATTGTAACCGCGGTGTGCCTCGTCTATGAAGAAAATGCGTTGCAAGTGAGTGCTGTAACTGTCATCCACCATTACCTTAGCCTTATCCTCCTTGAACTTTTGGATATTGACCACCATGATTTCGGGTTTTCCCTCATCATTGCTTGTCACCTCTCGGCTCGAAATATCATCCATCAATTCCTTACGGCTCTTGGCGTTGTGGACGACAAGACCACGAGCAACAAATTCATCGGTGGCTTGCTCCATCAAGTCGATGCGGTCTACAATGAAATAGAACTTTGCCACCACATTACGCTGGGCAAAATAGTCTGTCAGGCTTTTCACGCTGTAATAGGCGAGTGCCGTCTTTCCGCTTCCTTGCGTGTGCCAGATGATGCCACTTTTCACGCCTCTTGACAAAGCTTTGCGGATGGCGTACGAAGCAAACAACTGTTGATAGCGCATCACATGTTTTTGCAATTGCGTGCCTTGTGTACCATCAGCCAGTTCTATCTTGCGCTCCACATAGGCGAAGCCATAGCGCAACAAGAAAAGAAACCTTTCTTTGCTCAGCATGGAAGTGAGAATGCGGTTGGTCGGCGTGTCCACCGCCTGGTTGGTCTTATACTCCGGTTGATTCTTGATCACCACGCAATTGCGATGCCTCAGCACCTTGTTCTCCACTTCTTCCGTGATGGGTTTATAGGAGTATCCTCGCGCAAGGTGTTCATCTTCCTCCCTGAACACATTGAAGAATGCCTTCTCCTTGGCAGCGCAACAATAAAACGCCCCTTGAATAGGCACACGGCTATCGGTATCATACTCTTGGTTATTGGAGAAAATCATCAACTGGGTGATGTTGAAAAAGCGACGAAAGCAAGACTTGCCCATTCGCCTGTTGATGCGCTCCCTCTCTGCCAAGATTCCTTCACGATTGTTCGGCTTCTTGACTTCTATGAAAGCCAGCGGAAGCCCATTTACGAAACAGGTGATGTCTGGACGGAACTCATCTTCAGTATCTTCGTTCTCGCAAGTGAACTCCGTAGTCACATGCCAAAGGTTATTGTCGGGGTTATCAAAATCTATCAGCTTGATGCCGCTATTTGACGATAACAACTGATAAAACTCCCGCCCCAGGTCATCGTTGTCAATCACATTCACTATCCTGGAAAGCAGCAAAGATGCGTCTTGACTGGAAATCCCAGGATTTAGTCGCCTGACAGCCCTTTGGAAAACATTGATCAATATGTTTGACTTTGGGTCATAAATACCGACATTGTCCAGGTATGTATAGCCCAACTTGCACAAGTGAAGTGCCGCTGGCACCTGCACTCTCGTGTTCTCGGTAAAATTCGCGTTTCCCATCAGCGTCTTTGTTTTAGGGGTTCGTGCCTCAACATTGAGGGCACATGGCAAGCCAACAGCATGCTCGTAATGCAAAATTAATGATTTTACACGATAAATAAGGCTTCGAAGCCCTCCTTTAATATAATATAACAGACGCAGCGGACGCAGATAGTTCTTCGTCTACAGCCACGCCGAGCCTGCCAAACCTGAAGGGAAAGGCCGGGAACATAGCTCCAAAAACGCTTTTAGCATGGACAGTAACTTGTTTCATATAACTACAAAATCCATTTCACGACGTGGAACGAGTTTGGAAGCTAGCCGCGCGGAGCTTTCCCCCTAGGCGAAAGGGACTTATAAGCTATGTGAAAGGAAATCATCCGCCCAGCACGCGCGATTTGCGCGCACATTCCACAAACTTTCGGGAAAGATACGCGTAATTGGAAAAAAATGTGTAAGTTTGCAGCGGTTAACATTAAAGACTCATGCAATGACATACACTATCGAAAAAGTGACCACGCTCATTGGCGCGCGACGCTATGGCGACAGCGAGGGCAACATAGGCTTCCTGCTCACCGACAGCCGCTCGCTGTGTTTCCCCGAGGAGACTTTGTTTTTCGCCCTGCAGTCGGAACGCAACGACGGGCACAACTACATTCCCGAGCTTTACAGAAGAGGCGTGAGGAACTTCGTGGTTTCCCACGTGCCCAAGGGCTACGCCTCCGACTATCCTGGGGCCAACTTCCTGAAAGTCATCAGCACGCTGGAAGCCTTGCAAAGACTGGCGGAACGACACCGCGACGAGTTTGACATCCCCATCGTGGGCATCACGGGCTCCAACGGCAAGACCATGGTCAAGGAGTGGCTCTATCAATTGCTCAGCCCAGGACAACGCGTGACCCGCTCTCCCCGCAGCTACAATTCCCAGATAGGCGTACCTCTCTCGGTGTGGCTATTGAATGAGCAGACCCAATTGGGCATCTTCGAGGCGGGCATCAGCCAACCAGGAGAGATGCTGGCCTTGAGAGACATCATGCAGCCCACTATCGCCGTGCTCACCAACCTAGGCGCCGCGCACCAGGAGAATTTTCCCTCTATGGAGGCCAAGTGCAAGGAGAAGCTCACGCTGTTTCATGACGCGGAGGTGATGGTGTACCGCAAGGACAACGAACTGGTG
>ENA-OPIL01000345-OPIL01000345.1-human-gut-metagenome-genome-assembly--contig:-NODE-345-length-8899-cov-1.923112_pt1 | contig 8899 bp, 10 predicted proteins | sample MGYA00241398_ERZ501642 | MGnify/ENA primary metagenome ERZ501642 (study PRJEB25962, sample SAMEA2042288) | human gut metagenome | biome: human gut; feature: human-associated habitat; material: faeces... | reverse complement strand
CTGCCGCATCCGCGGACTAAAGGATGGCAAAGAGCGTACCTACTATGTATATAACAACTGCAGCCACCAGGAGGCCTACAAGGAAACCGGCATGCAGGGCGTAAGCTATACCACCGGTGTGCCCGCCATGATTGGTGCCATGATGTTCCTCAAGGGATTGTGGAAAAAGCCGGGGGTATGGAATGTCGAGGAATTCAATCCGGACCCGTTCATGGAACAGCTCAACAAACAAGGCCTGCCTTGGCATGAGATTATCGACGGAGACTTGGAAGTTTGAAATTAATGATTAATCATTAAACATTAATCACTAATCATTATCCACTAATCATTAAACATTAACAAAGTGAATATAGGAGATAAAGCACCCGAAATATTGGGTATCAACGAAAAAGGTGAAGAAATCCGCTTGAGTGACTATAAGGGAAAGAAGATTGTACTTTACTTCTACCCCAAAGACATGACATCCGGCTGCACGGCACAAGCCTGCAACCTGCGGGATAATTATGCCGACCTGCGCAAAGCCGGTTATGAAGTCATCGGCGTCAGTGTGGACAGCGAAAAGTCACACCAGAAATTTATTGAGAAAAACAATCTGCCTTTTACCCTGATTGCAGACACCGACAAGAAGCTGGTAGAACAATTCGGAGTATGGGGCGAAAAAAGCATGTATGGCCGCAAATATATGGGAACGTTCCGCACAACTTTCATCATTAATGAAGAAGGTATTGTAGAGCGCATCATCACTCCGAAAGAAGTGAAGACCAAAGACCATGCGGCACAAATTTTATAATCATTAAACATTAACAACGTGGCAAAAAAAGACGAACTGAATTTTGAAAATGGCAGCAATCTGGCATCGGGCGAAAAACTGAAAGCCTTGCAGGCTGCCATGGACAAGATAGAAAAGAGCTTTGGTAAAGGCTCTATCATGAAAATGGGCGACGAAAGCGTCGAACAAGTAGAAGTTATTCCCACAGGTTCCATCGGCCTCAATGTGGCTCTTGGCGTGGGAGGATATCCCCGCGGACGTATCATCGAGATTTACGGCCCGGAATCTTCCGGTAAGACAACCCTTGCCATTCATGCCATCGCTGAAGCGCAAAAGGCAGGAGGCATTGCCGCATTCATTGATGCAGAACATGCTTTCGACCGCTTCTATGCAGCAAAACTGGGTGTGGATGTGGACAATCTACTGATATCACAGCCGGACAATGGCGAACAAGCACTGGAAATCGCAGAGCAACTGATCCGTTCCTCCGCTATTGACATCATTGTAGTGGACTCTGTGGCTGCATTGACCCCGAAAGCTGAAATTGAAGGCGATATGGGTGACAACAAAGTAGGTCTGCAAGCCCGGCTCATGTCACAAGCCTTGCGTAAACTGACGGCAGCTGTCAGCAAAACACGCACCACTTGTATCTTCATCAACCAGTTGCGCGAAAAAATCGGTGTCATGTTCGGCAATCCCGAAACAACTACCGGCGGTAATGCACTGAAGTTCTATGCCTCCGTACGTCTTGACATCCGTGGAAGCCAAGCCATCAAGAACGGCGATGAAGTAATCGGCAAGCAGACCAAAGTGAAAGTTGTGAAGAACAAGGTAGCTCCTCCTTTCCGTAGAGCGGAATTCGACATCATGTTCGGTGAAGGCATCTCCCGTGCAGGCGAAATCATTGACTTGGGTGCAGAGCTTGGCATCATCAAGAAAAGCGGCTCATGGTTCAGCTATAACGAGACGAAAATTGCCCAGGGACGCGACGCCGCCAAGCAGGTCATCCTTGACAATCCGGAACTGGCAGAAGAGCTGGAAGGGCTTATCTTTGCAGAATTGAGAAAAGACAAATAACAAAAAAACTTGCCAATAGAAAAACAAAACATTCTATTGGCAAGTTTCCCTAAAAAGGTTACCGCTTCCTATTCCATTTTTTCCAAACGTTCTTCCAAAGCCTCCATGCTTTTTTCAAAACGTTTCCATGTATCGGTATCCATTTGTTCTTTCAGATACTTGTTGTCTTTCAGTTTAGCTACATTTTCCAGCCCTTTCAATGCCAGTTCTTGCGAATGCTTCAATTCTCCAAGCCAATCGCGGTTCTTCAGCTTCTCTATCTCAGCCCAGTTTATATCCGGAAGCTGTATATTCACATTGTTACCATTCCAGCTGGTATTCTGATACATCATGATATTCTGTATATCCTTCAAAGTCATATCACCTTCCAAATAAACAAATTTCAGAGTGGCTGCACCATCTACAATCATAATCAGCTCCTTCACCTTTTCCCCTTTACGGCTCATGTAGAATTCAGAACTGGAGACTGTTCCCTTCTGCTTCATCAGCAATTCATATCTGGAAGACTGCACCAAAGAACGAAGATCCTTACGCATTTCTTTCTTTACATTATTATCCATTGTAGAAAGTACCTGCACAGAGTTCAACTGTCCGGACACTTTCCCAATATAAACATCTTTAGTAAACAAGTTGGGATTCGTTTCTATCATTGCCTTGGATATGTAGACGGACGACACGCCTTTCATATCTCCATACTTGTTGAATAGGTTCTTCTGTGCCTGGCAAAGCAAAGGCAACATCAGCAGTACACCTGCCAAAATCATTTTCATTGTTTTCATATCAGATTATTGTTGAATTTCTTTTCTTACTTCCTGGTTCACCTTCGTTACGTCTATCCGCGTTTCCTCTATCTGTTCAATTCCCTTGTTCAGATTCGCAGACACCTCGATTAAAGTGGCCTGCAATGCCTTATAAGCAGCTTCCGGATCAGAGAAAGTGTCCTGAGGTGTAGGAGGACGCATATCCTCTCCCATGTTCGTAATGCCATAACCTACACCTACAAGAACCAGAATGGTGGCAGCAATACCTCCTATCCAGCGCCAATTACGTTTGGCCTTGTTCCGGTGGAAAAAACGTTGTTCCTCTTCAGCCTTTTCATCAATCATCCGGCTCAGTTTATCCTCCAATCCGGCGGGAACATTATCCACCACTTCCCCGGGAAAAAAGCTGAGAAAGAGTTTCTTGTCCTTCTGCAAGTGCTCGGGCACTTCTTCGGTTCTGAAAGCTTCCTTCAACAACTCTTCTTCCTGCTCGTTGGTATTCCCTTCATAAAATTCGGCGAGCAGCCTTTCAATTTCCTCGACTTTCATAGTTACTCCATTTATTAAATTCCTCACGTATCTTTTTTCTTGCCCGGGACAACAGTACACGGACATTGGTAGCATTCAATCCCGTGACCTGCTCTATCTCTTCATAAGAACATCCCTTGACATCACGCAACGTTACTATTTTCTGCTGTTGCACCGGCAGACGGGCAATGATGTGCCTTACCTGCTGCGCTTCGTCCCGCACTTCAAAGTTATCTGCTTGAGACACATTATGCACTTCGGCCAACTCCACGCTCTGTCTGCTCAAAGTATACTTTCCTGAACGAAGCAAATCAAAGCACATATTTTTCACCAGAGTAACGCTGAATGCTTCTGGATTACTGATAATGGCCAGTCCTTCCCGCTTGTCCCACAACTTCAGATAAGCTTCCTGCACCAAATCTTCAGCATCGGCAGCATTCTCCAATAGCCTATAAGCTATGCAGTACAACTTGCGATGATATGGCAGAAACTCTTTTTTAAAACTTTCAGCGTCCATGGGCTATTTATCAATAGTAGATTTCTGTTTATACCCTTCAGACGTAGGGGGAAAGGATTTTGTTACACGACTAGGAAGAAAAAATGGGAAAAAATGAAAACACCAATAGCACCAGCCCAAGAGTGCGTTTATTTCAAGACATCAGCAATCCGCTTTTTAAGATTCAATTTCGCAATGTCTTCAGGCTTCAGCTCAAGCTCCACCAACACCTTCGCTGTGGAGAGCCTGTATTCCTGCTCTAACGTATCATAATTTATCTGTTCCTTATGAATGGAATACAACAAAGCAAAATCGTAGTTCAAGGCACGTGAGACATTATACAACGTATCCGTATCAATACTTTTTCTCGTAAGCATATAGTCTACACTTTGAGGCTTAACTTTCAGTCTTCGTGCAAGTTCCGCCTTGGTAACTTGCTGTTCAAGCATCACGTTCTTGATTATCTCTCCGATGTATATATTACTTTTTTCCATTTATATGAAGGTACAAATTAATCATTCATATTATAAGGAACACCAATACCAATTTGTCTGTATGTATCGTTCTTTTTATTCATAATTCGTTTGTTTTATCAAATATTTTATGATACTTTTGCAGCATATTCATATAAACAAACAAATAATATCTGCTATCATGAATTTACTGACATGTATTCTCATAGCCATCCCTATCGGCATTATTTTTATTATGCTATGGATATACAATGACTACCGGAAATATAAGAAGAAAAATAAGCTGGCCATTTTGCTGTTTCTCCTATTTCCAACCACTTTATCTGCACAATACGTTGATACAGGATGCCAAGTATCCTTTAAATGGCTGGAGAACCAAAAAGGGAAATTAGAGTATACAAAAGATGGGGTTACTTATAAGTTTATTCCAAACGACTCCCAATGGGAAATTATAATTCGCAACAACTCTTCAGAAGATATCCGAATAAACTGGGAAAATATGCAATTCATTGTGGACGGAAGAACCTCAGAAGTCAAATACCCCATACTGGCAGAAGCGGAAACTCCCTTTGCAATAATAAAAAGCCAGGCAGAAACAAGCCAAAAGATTGGCGTGACAACTTATACGGCAAATAAAGCAAACTCTCGAATATACAACAAGAAAGAGATTCGGAAAGGAAGGAATTCCTCCATTACTATTATCCTTCCCATATCTATCGGTAAGCACCCTCAATTCTTCACCTCTTTCGACTTTATCATCAAAAAAGTAAACTAACTATGACTTCTCAAGATATAAAAAAACAGCTGAAAGAACCACATTTCTGGAACATTGTATTAACCGGTCAGCACGCCGAACCGAGGACAAAAGCAATGCTGGAAGCAAAAGGTATCATAACCTGGCTTCCACTTGCTCCGGTCCGGCGTCAATGGGGAAGGATATTAAAAGAAATACACACCCCAGTCATCCCGAGATGTGTATTCGTCTATATATCCAATGAGGAAAGAAATACATTACAAAAATCCTACCGTCTTCTTCAACCGGAAGTTATACTTCAAGAACTGCCGGACTGATGCAATCAGAACAAGTAGATATACGCCAATGTGCTCACACTAATCACTATCCACAACAAGGTGCCTTGTATCAAGGGCTTGATGCCTACTGCCTTCAGTACATCACGTGACAGAGAGGCACCGATAAAGAACAGAGTGATAGTCAGCGTCTTGCGGGCAAAAGAATTGATTCCCTCCCCAATCATGGCACCCATTTCGGTAGTGCCCAGCACATAAGTATTGAAAATCATAGCCAGCACAAAGAAGAAGATGAACCAGGGAATACTGATTTTCTGTCCCTTGCTCTTAAAGATGAACGAAGTTACCAAAGCCAAAGGAATAATCCATAAGGCACGTGTCAGCTTTATAGTCGTTGCCACCTTCAGGGCCTCCTCGCCATATGCGGCACCTGCTCCCACTACCGAACTCGTATCATGTATGGCAATGGCCGCCCATGTGCCGAACTCATGCTGGCTCATGTTCAAAGCGTGGCCTATCATCGGAAAAACAAACAATGCAATGGCATTCAATATAAAGATGGTGCCCAATGCCACAGACATCTCGCTATCCTTTGCCTTCAATACCGGACCCACAGCCGCAATGGCACTGCCTCCGCAGATAGCCGTACCGGAGCTGATAAGATAAGAAGTGTCACGGTCCACTTTCAGGAACTTACGTCCTATGAGCCAGCCTATGAGCAATGTCCCTACTACAGAAATAATCGTGAACTCCATTCCCTCCTTGCCCGAAGCCAGGGAAGCCTGCAGATTCATTCCAAATCCTAACCCTACAACAGAGTATTGCAATAGATACTTTGAAGTCTTCTTATTGAACTTCGGATGTGCCTGCCCACACAGCAACGCAAAGGCCAACCCCAAGAACAACGCCAACGGCGGAGTGACCCATGCCGAATAGGCATGCATACTGGGCACATAATCCAGCAGCAGAAAGAAGGAGAGGACAACCAGAAGAGATACATAAATAAATTTATTATTACTTTGAAGAAAAGGCATATTAATGCTTTTAGCCAAAACTCGATTTGAAGCCATACTGTTTACTTTACTATATTACTAATGTTTATTCCTTAATTTTCCGGGTGCAAAGGTAGTTCTATTTTAGTACACCCGCCAATCGTTTCTACTTATAGACTATAACTTATTGTTATCGGGACATAAACATATAGTTCATAAAGGCTTGTGACAATCCTCCTTCCTGCCCTTGCAACTGGACAAAGCAGAAGTCGCGAAGCATGGGCATATCCTTTATCTCGACCACGCGGAAAGTGCCTGCCGCCAGTTCCTTGCAGATGGAACGGATAGACACGATTCCCATGCAATCGGAGTTTTCAAGAAAGAGCTTGATGCTTTCGGTACTACCCAGGTACATCAGTACATGGAGTGAGGCAAGCTTGACGCCGTGCTTCTGGAGTGAGCGTTCTATCACGTCCAGCGTACCCGAACCGCGCTCACGGAGCACTAAAGGAATAGCGGGCAAATCCTGGGGAGTAATCTCTTCGGGCAACTGCAAACGGCTTTTGGAATGGACTACCGCTACCAGTTCATCCTCAAGAAAAGTAGTGTACTTCAGATTGGGAAGGCGGAAAACCCCTTCCACCAATCCCAAGTCAATGCGGTGTTCCTGCAAAGCGGCTTCTATTTCCCGGGAATTTCCATTGAGCAAGGACAAGTTGACCTGCGGAAACTTGCCGATAAAACTGCCCAGCAACGGAGGAAGCACATACTGCGCAATGGTAGTGCTGGCTCCCAACTTGAGTTCTCCAATATATTCGTTATGTAACAAGTGCATTTCATATTCCAGCCGTTTATAGTCCTCCAATATCCGTTCGCAATGCTCCAAAAGCAGCCGGCCCGACTCGGTCAAACCGATTTTACTTCCCTGCCGTTCGAAAAGCCTCGTCTGGTAAGTGGCCTCCAGCTCCTGGATATGCTTGGTTATAGCCGGCTGACTTACAAACAACTCTTGCGAAGCCTTTGTAAAACTCAAGTTCTTGGCAACAGACTGAAACACTTTTAAACGGAAATCACTCATATACTTCTTATATCTTATAACTCGTCAGACTTGATGCCGAATGCATGCGCCAAAGAATAAAACACCGGCTCCAGGCGGCAATACACCGGGCTCAGAGGTTCCTCCGTAATGAAGTACACAGCTTTGCCCCGTTCTTCCTCATTCTTGTCTTTGAAGAAACCCGCCAGCTTCTCCTCCACTCCATTACCATATACCTGATGGAAAGGCAACAGCATCAAACACTTCACATCCGCAGAATCAAGCGCCAGGTTCATTAGGTCAAGAAACAACTCTTCGGTAGAGACTAAACCGGAAGAGGTGACGGAAGAAAATGCAAATTCGCCCAGCGGCGTACGGCATGCCTGGTGATTCAGTTTATTCACATCGGATGGTTCACAACACTTCAGCACGTCCGCTGCAGGAGTATGCACCAGCAACACTTCCACCTCATTTTCTTGTTCTCTCAAGCCGGCATCCAATGCCAGATAGCTCAACCATGCCGGCAGGTCAATATCGGGTAGCTTCCGTCCCAACTTACCTTCCAAAAAGTTCTTTGCACCATATACCACTTCATTCAGAAATGCAACATCTATCAATATCACATTTGCCGGAAACTTTATCTTATCCTCCATTATCTCCTATCTTAATACATAATTATACATAATGCTCCTCTGCAAGCGGAGCTCCGAAAACCTACCACACAGAAAGCACAAAACTTTGAAGCAGTAAAAGTACGACAAATTTATCAATAACTTGTATCATCCCAAGCAATTAATCTATATCTCCGAAGCGGAAAGAGAATATCCTTCCCCCGCAACACGGAAACCTTGGAGCTGGAACACGAAGACTTAGCTACTAAAACATATAGGCCCTCACTACATAAGATGTGCATCTCGTACTACATGAGATGTACACCTCGTCATGTATGAGATGCACATCTCATGCATGACATCCTTATTTGTCCTTCTCTTTAACCAATAGAGTTTAATACGAAAAGGAACTTTGCTCCAACTTCTTATCTAAAGAAGTAGAAAGGAACAAAGCGACTGATTTACAGACAATTTGTCATTTCACAAGATTTATATGCAGACAATTTGTCCGAAATGTGCCAATGGCAAATCTTTTGCGCCTTCCCAAGTGTTATGAAACTGATAAAATAGAAAGGAGAACAAAATATGAACTTTAACAACTTTACCATTAAAGCGCAAGAAGCGGTGCAGGAGGCTGTGAACCTGGTACAAAGCCGTGGACAGCAAGCCATCGAGCCCGTGCATGTGCTTCAAAGTGTGATGAAAGTGGGTGAAAATGTCACCAACTTCATCTTCCAGAAGCTGGGCATGAACGGTCAGCAGATAGCACTTGTACTGGACAAGCAAATTGATTCTCTGCCCAAGGTATCCGGCGGAGAGCCATACCTGAGCCGTGAAACGAACGAAGTGTTCCAGAAGGCCACCCAATATTCCAAGGAAATGGGTGATGAATTCGTCTCCCTGGAACCGGTACTGCTGGCTTTGCTGAATGTGAAAAGCACTGCATCCACCATTCTGAAAGATGCCGGGATGACGGAACGCGAACTGCGGGAAGCCATCAACGAACTGCGAAAAGGAGAAAAAGTAACTTCACAATCCAGCGAAGACACTTACCAGTCATTGGAAAAGTATGCCATCAATCTGAACGAAGCAGCCCGCAGCGGCAAACTGGATCCCGTCATCGGCCG
>ENA-OPIL01000317-OPIL01000317.1-human-gut-metagenome-genome-assembly--contig:-NODE-317-length-9245-cov-4.421763_pt1 | contig 9245 bp, 11 predicted proteins | sample MGYA00241398_ERZ501642 | MGnify/ENA primary metagenome ERZ501642 (study PRJEB25962, sample SAMEA2042288) | human gut metagenome | biome: human gut; feature: human-associated habitat; material: faeces... | reverse complement strand
TTCTGCTGCCTTATGCAAGAAATAAAAAATGGAATTGATAGAACCCACCTTATAAAAAAGCAAAAATTTAACTTTTTAGATACAGAAGCATTCTAAGGAGGAAAAAAACAAGAGAAGCCGTTTATTTCCAACTTCTCTTGTTCCTGTTTTATCAGTTCTCAGGATTCCTCAAACTTATAGTCCGCAATTTCCAATTCTTCACCCCATTCTTTCAGCCCTTCGATAGGATTTGAAACAAAAGTGCCCATGAAATTAACCGCCACACATCCTTTTTTCAAGGTGGCAGGCTCTATCCAGTCATCATCGCAGTGTCTTATCTGATACCATAGTTTTCCGGCAGGTATGGTTTCTGGAATAATACGCAAATCAAGATATACTCCTTTTACGGTTACTCCATTTTCTAGAGTAATAACCATTCGTTGTTTCTGTGTCTTATTGTAATCAAAAGTCATAATCTTGTCCCTGTTTAAAATCCGTAACTCCGTTCTTGATAACTCTCTGTATACATCCACAGGCAATCCCTCAACTTGAAATCATACTCTTCCTCCAATGTACTCAGATATTCCTCAAAATCATTGTACTTTTCAGATTCTTCAAGTTGTTCTTTGGTGAGCTTGATCCTAATAACTTCACCCACTGAGTAATCCAAGATGATAATGTAATTCGTTTTCATAATTCCTTTACTTTAAGTTATTTATTAATAAATTGATTCTTGATTCTCTGTACCGTTGAAATTCCGATGCCTTGAAGTCTGGCTATGTTCCTGATGCTGTAACCCTTCTTCAGGAGGGCTATTGTTTCCCTATATTCTTCCCTCAGTTTTTCTTCGGATTTGGTGCTTCCTTTCTTCCTTCCGAGTTTTCCCCCGTTAGCGATATAGTTGGCTCTCCCACTGTTCAGGCGATATTGGATGTTGCTTCTTTCAATGTTAGCCATTTCAGCGAGGACAGTCACCATAATGCTTGCTATCGGGTTCACTTTCCCATCGGATTGAAGGGTGTATAATCCCAAGTTCTGGATATATACCGATACCTTCGCTTCATGTAGTATCTCCAAACTCCGAAGCACCTGTAATGTGCTTCTTCCAAGTCGGCTCAGTTCTGATAAAAGCAGGAAATTCACAGATTTCTTTTTACAATATTCCAGACATTCTGTGAGAATCTGCCTTTCTTCGATTCTTTTTGCCCCTGAGATATGTTCCTCGTAGATTTTCACGATTTCTATATTTTGTGACCCAGCATAATTTTCCAGGTCCTTGATTTGCCGCCCTGTGTCCTGTCTGTCATTCGTAGAACTGACACGGGCGTAGATAACTGCTTTCTTCATTGTTGTTTCCATTTTATTCTTTGATTAATTCGGTCACATGGAAAAGCGTATTCAAAGTAGTGTTACAGATTTATTTGAACACATCCGTATTTTGAACACAGTCCTTCCTGTGACCGGTTAAACAAAACGAATCCTGTGAGATTTCAGATTCTATCGTTTCTTACTTTCCCACAGGATTTGACAGCTCACTTATCCGAGGTTCTCTTGTTTCTGTGATTCCTTGATAAAACTACATTTACCGGAAGCTACTTTATCAGAGAAATCTGTTTTTCGTATGAAGCCGTTCGTGAAGGAAGCTGTCTGGTGCAAGAACTCAAGATTCCTGAAATCTTGCTGTTCCTCATTATAATCTTCACTCTCCTCCGGCAGGTCATCCTGTCTTAAATCATGGTAGGCCTGATAAATCTGAATGAAGTGTTCCTTTGTGAGGTGGGGGAAATAAAGGCCGTACATATATTCCAGGTCATCCACGCCCAGGGTATCATCCATGTCCAACATACCGAAGATTTCGTTGACCGCTTCTTCATATTCATCATCCCAAAGAAATGCGTACCTTCCATCTGCCTTATACATATTATATATATGGGGATAAACATCGGTGCAGGTTTCAATGATATGCTCCACCCAGTGCAGGCAGTTTATCAAATCCTCTTTCACCGTAAACTCCCGGTCTGTATGCGGCTCATAATAACCGCAGCTCAGATTGATACAGCTTACTGCCAGGCCTCTTTCTTTCAGGGGCAGGACATCGGTCATCATTCCATCCGTTTCCTGATAACCGAACTTTTCATATCCGACAGATTTCAGAAATTCAGCACTGCACAGCCCCGTCCAACCGATTGAGGAGATAAGGTCTTTACACCCTCTCCGGTCGGGTTGTATCACAAACCTGCAATCCATAAAGAAATCCATATCGGCTTCAATACTTCCCCTACATCCAATTTCCTCCTCTACAAAGAATGCCACTTTCAGGGCATCATATTTTTCCAGGCACCTCAAGGCTATCCAGATGCCGTTCTTGTCATCTGCACCCAACCCTTCCGGTCTTCTGTGTTTGGGACTGTAACCGAAGATGAGTTCCTTTGTTTCAATAGGTATGAAATCGTTTGAATGGTTCTTTTGCACCTGGTCCAGATGGGCAACTATACAGGGGTAGGTTTCCGCTGACCCTTTTATCATATACAGGTTGCCTTTCCTGTCTGATTTCAAGGTTATGTCAGGAATACGTCTTTTCACGTATTTCCTGATAAACTTCTTCATAGCCCGCTCCTTTCCGCTTGGGCTATGGATTTTATAAAGCTGTTTCAGTAATTTCATAATCATGCTACTGTTTTGATTAGTTTATAACCATAAGGAAGATTGGTGGCCGGATTTATTTGGTTGAAAAATTCATTATCGAACTCGAAGAAGTCATCGGAATAAAGGAGGCCTCTCAGACTGTCTATCGAGATGGTTTTCTCCTCATACTCCCCTTTTTCCCGGTTCCAATGCTGATACCAGGCAATATCCTCTTCATCCTCGTAGTATTCCCCGTCATAATCGGACCAATGCCAGTTTTCTTCCTTGTACTCTTTCTCGGCTTTCTCCTTGCAGGATTCACAGCAATAATCCCCCTTTGTGAGTACAGAATAATAACCGTCCTCTTTCAGCACACACCGTTCACAGTTGTCACAGTAAACCAAATCGTCCACATGGTGGTATTCTTCCTGGTCATCCACCCAGACGAAATCACCCAGGTTGTCGGAATCGCAGTTATATTCACGGCCATGCACATATACCAGTATTGTCTCGTCACAACTGTATCCATGGTAGTCATCGTAAGGATGGTCGTCGTCCGCATTGTTCAGACTTCCCTCGGTTACATCCAGAAAAAGACAGCCTTCCTCGTGATTATCAGCCACACGCGTGCTGTCGTTGTAATACTTGAAACTGTCCTGATAAGACAAGTTGTCGTCCCAATCCAGATCACAGGAGATACGGAACCTTTTGTCTGACAGGCTGTTCCCTTCGACATCCACGAAATTACGGGCTTCATGGCAACCTGCACCCACTTTCTTATAACCGTCTATATGGTTTTCTTTAACAAGCGCATCCACCAAAGCCCGTTTCAGGATTTCACTGTTCCCGCTGGAGTATTGTCTCTCAGCCAGTCTCCAGATTTTTCCGTCCTGGTCTTCCACCTCGTTGTAAATGATGCACCTGGCTATGACTTTACCCTCCTCATTTTCCAGATAGGCGGCACTTGCATTGACCGAGTTTTCATAAAAACCATGGTAGCCCTTATCCACCATGCAGGAACAGAAGTCCCCTTCGCAACATTCCGAAGAATAAATACGCTCAAAATTCCTGTTTACATGAAGTCTGTGTTTGGGAAGTCTGTTCATTGTAAAGGTTTGCCATTTTGCAGCAAATTCTTCACACAGGCAAATGATGACCTGCTCGGGAAGTATTTTTCCGAACCCCGTTTCTAAAATCAGATGGCGGTAGAGTTTCCCCGCTTTCATCTTGAAGATCTTACCCGTTTTGTGGTTGTAGTATCTGACGGCTCTGGAGTCTCCGTCCTCACACAGCCCCATGTATTCATCCGTCTCATAGACCGCACTGTGGTAGGTCTTGTTCATCAAGTGCAGTTCATAAGGAAGGTCTGTATCTTCTGTTCCGCTTTGGATGATTCTTTTCTCCATCCTCTTCTCCAACTCTATCATATCACTGATATGCAGCAAAGTATAATCATTGTTTATTACTGCCTGATGCAATGATAACTTGTTTTTCAGGTAAGCCAATAGAATCTTGTTCTTCCGGCTTTGTGTATTGTTCCCATGTTTGATGATTCCGAACAAGTCCTTGAATTCATCGTAGTCCTTGAAATTATAATATAACATGATGGTATTGATTTTTAGAAAGTTGTAAAACAAAAAAGGAGAGATACTCCCTTTTACAGGAATATCCCTCCTCGGAATATCAGTGCGGTATCTGTTCCAACCGCTTTAGATGAATGGCACGTGTATTTCTACAAGCACTTCCATCAGTTTTTGTGCACCTTTTTTCGATGCTTCATTTCTCAAGTCTGTCATCCTTTCAGGGGAAGCATAGACTTTTAAGATTTCCACTATTGTCCTGAACAGGCTCTGCTGCAAGGTTCTGTGGAAAGTTGTGGTTGCAAGGGCGAACCGCTTGGGATTCCACCCGTAGTCGTTCAAAGCGTTCTCCAGTTCTTTGGCTGCCTTGAATTCCTTGCTGTTTTCGTTCAAATGTTCTTCGCTCATATTAATCTCCTTTTCTTTTTATAATGGTTATCAAACAATAAAAGGGAGAAAGACCAAGCCTATAGTTTGTTACCTTACTTTGATCTTTCTCCCCGTAACTCTAGGAATGGTTCCGGGTATTTCTACCCCAAGAACCAACTGTAATTCTCTGTATCTTCTCCCACTAAAGCCTTCTGAATACCAACCGCAAAATCGGTGGCATTCCGGTTTCGTTCCAGCCATCTGTCTATATAGGATTGTTTGGCTGCTGCATTCAACAGTTGCATCAGGTCCCAACAGGTGATCTTACTCCTGCCACACAAACCAAAATTAGGATCTTCCACATAGCTTCTTGTCGCTGCATTAATAGCTGAATCGCCCAATAATATCTGGGGGAGTTCTGAAGTTTGGCTTTGTGGAAGGGCCTGATATAACCTTAGTCTTCCGATAATCTGGCAGAACTGATCCTGAGAAATCCAAGTGTTTCCCAGGTGACTCAACAGTTGATAATTCTGTTCCGGGTCAAAATCATGAAAAAGCCTCAGGGCGGATTCATAAATGTCCGCATCACTCAGAACCTCCAGTTTTTCAACTAAGCCATCGCATGTGAGCATCAGATTACTACATACTTTTACTCTCCAGCCGATGAATATCTTGAACTTCTCCGGAGATTTACCCCGGTACAGGTTCTCTTCATTCAGGCTTCTTACACCACCTATACAGAGATGCACTTCCTTACTGTTCATCATACGAATCAGACTCCGGATGTGAAAACAGAATGCCATCCTTTGATAATAGACCGTCTCATCTTCAGGTCTCAACTCTTCCTTCTTTTTGTGCAAAGCAGAAGGTACACGACCTAAGATCTTATGGGAAACACGGATTTCTGTATTTCCAAATTTCTCACCGGTGAAGCTGTTCCTGGCTGCTTCTTCGATCCGGTGGATAAAGGTCTGGTGACTGATGGTAAGCTGGTTGTCACCGAAACTGGGCACGATACACTGGTTTTCCAATTCTTCCGGGGTTATTCCCGAAGTGTTACTCTCGATGAAGTTGGGATGATTCTTTTTATCCTGCACCCCTTCAACTTCCGATACGATTACTGCGTCCTCGATAAAATTCCGACGGATCGGATTCATTTCCGGTCTTGTCTCTACAAGCCGAGGGACAAGAACCAATTCATTGTCTGTTCTCATTGTTTCGCTGTTTAAAAGTTATAAATTCGTTTTCCGACAAACAAAAAAGCCAAGAGGTTTATTTCTTTGACTTTACAAATAAACTTCTTAGCTTCTTAATGCCCTTGAGTATTGATGTCGCCACTTCAAGGAGCGTTATTACCACGTCTTGTGTCTTGTCATAATTCATAAGACGTTATTCTGTTTCCGCAGCTTCCTCCGCTACGGCTTTCACACGTACAGCGGATTTCAATTTCCGCCGTTCATTCCATTTCGATACAAGTTCAATCACGACTGAACCCGCTACGACAACCTCAGCCACATAGGCTGCGATTTTGATTCCTTCTACTATTTTTCCCATTTCTTTTTGATTTTTGTTGTTAATACTATGTTTGCTATTCTCTTACCTATTTTTTTCATTATTTATTATTCTCATATATAAGGCTTTTAGGGGATGAGGGAAGGAGGTAAATCGAAATAGTTACTTTTAACGACTGAAAGTTGTACAACTGATAAGTTGTTCTTATCTTTGCAAAGAAAAACAAGATAAGGAATGACGTTTGATAAAATAACGGAAGATGGCAGATTGTGGGCTGTGAGATATGATGGAATGGCGGATAATATTCTGTCGATATTATTCGACCGGTGGAACGATGTCTTATGGCTGAGGAATTTCTTTAGAGAGAACATGGATGATTTAGCATCCTATTTTAAGATTACTGATGTAAACCAAGCTATATACGATACTATAGAAGAAAGCGACAAGATAGAATGCTTGATCATGGATATTTCTCCGGAAGCTGACCTCGACAAGCTGTTCCGTCCATTAAACAACAGCAGGACATCTGAAGTGTTGTTGGGAAAGGAAAAAGCCCGTTTGAAGGAGAAAATCAGGCATCATCCTTCATGGCTCAGGATTTATGCCTTGAAATTAACTTCCGGCATCTATATCATAACGGGAGGAGCCATTAAGCTGACAGCCGCTATGCAGGAACGAAAGCACACCTTGATTGAATTACAAAAAATGGAGGATGTACGTAACTTCCTGATAAGTGAGAATATCATTGACAACGAAAGTTTTATTGATTATATGAGTGAATTGGAATAAGGAGGTAACTATGGATTCGACATTGAAAAGACTGGAAAGGTTCTCTTCGACCACACCATCGAATTGGAGAAAAGAAGCGGAACAGCGGCAGGCAAATAAAGAATGGCTGAGATATTCCCAAATGATAGCCATGAAGATGTTGGACAGGATGGAGGAACTTGGACTGACTCAGAAAATGCTTGCGGAGCGTATGGGATGTAGCCAGCAATATGTTTCCAAGGTACTTCGTGGCAGGGAGAATTTATCGCTTGAAACATTATGTAAGATAGAAAATGCCCTGGATCTGCAAATAGTACAGGAGCCGGAAATGGTTTAACGGGATAGATTGTGGTTTGGGCTGATGAAAAAAAGCAGGGGAACAAAAAAGAAGAGCCGTCATCAAGATTCATCACCTTGACTTGACTCTTCACTGTTCCATCCGTTTCAACCATAGAGACGAAAGCTGCTATGGCTACTCCTGATTTTCCAGCCCTCGAATTGATTCCTGACCATCTTCTGAAATTCAGGCTCAACCCGGCATATTTTTCATTATTGTATTTGAAGCCGTGAGCATTACTTCAGGGTAATGCTCTTTCGGCTTTTTTCTTTTCTTCATAGATAAGGCTTTCGGGGGATTTGAGACGGGAGAAAAGAATGACTAATCTAGCTTTATCTTAATTGAGGGCAACCAGTATTCGATTCCAAATAACTCTGCATCCATTATGGGGTCATAACTGATCGGACCGTGGTTGAAGGCATTCTTCACATAATGATATTTTTGGTCATTATCGTCAAAAAATATCTTAGATTGACCTTTCATCAGGTTAGAATCTAACATTTTTTCCAGCAAATCTATCATAAATAAAGCCAATTTGCGTGATAATGATACAGATTTACCTGGGACAACTTTCTCATACGTGTTTCCCTCAGGAATAAGCTTGTGGGTATAGAGTACACGGGCAAGAAGATGTATCAAGATCTGGTCGCTCATCTTAACTTGTTCTACGCTTGCATTGTACAGTTCTTCAAGGTTGGCCGGAATTCTATTAGAAAAATAATGTGTGAAGTCTTCCTTTATCTCTCTCATGAGGTGGGTGGACTCCAACTTTCCTTTGAATTTAGAAATACCATAACTAAAAACAACTCTTGAAGGGGCAGCTTTTTTTTCTATAATAAGTTTGATTGTCTTCAGATCCTCGTAATAAACTTTATCCTCCTGGACATTTTCCCTACGTATCAATGCAGGTCCTAAATGAGTTAAAATGTCGTAGGAGAGCGTGTTCAAATCCACTTTCGTTCCGAAGAGTTCTGGATGTCCGCTTTCAGATTTTTCCACCTTAGATGAAAGATATTTTTGGATAGACTGAAGCATTGGTAGGAATTGCGCCTTAAGCTGAGCTTTTTTCTCTTCTAAGGCTTTGCTCCTCATTACTTTAGCTAAATGGATATCTTTTAATCTCCTTACAGTGGAGATGAAACTTGGGAAATGATAAGAAGAATTGTTTAGCATATCCATTAAAACTTGTCCATAAAGCGTAGTAGAGATTGTAGCTTTATTAATAGTATTGTTTTCAAGTTCTTGGCACTCTTTCTTCAGCTCATCCATTTGCTGAGGAGTAAAATGAGCGTTAGCTTCCTCGAAGAATCGTTTTTTTAGGTCTGTCTCGTTCATTTTCTAATAGTATCAGGTCTTCTGTTAATAAATTGCAAATTTCTTGGTTGACACTCGGTTGACAGAAATCTACAAGAATGCTTCTTAATAGAGTTATTTGTCAATGAGTTAGATATTTATATTGGTAGCTCCGAGGGGAATCGAACCCCTATCTAAAATTTAGGAAACTTATACTCCATTCTTGTAAATCAACCATTTGCGAGGTTTTTTAGGATTTTCGTAGAACTATTGTAGAACTTCTGCAATTTCTATGAAAAATCCCCTATCCACCCGAAAAGCGATAGAGGATTTATAATGCAACACCGATTTCGGATCGGATGGTGCAAAGATAGGCATTCCATTCCAAATAAACAAGCCGTGCGGACTTCACAGTTGGCACGGCTCAAAAAGTTCTTATGTTCCACAAATTATTTCTTCTTCTTTCGTTTCAACTCTATGTATTCAGAGTAAACTATCTTGGTGTACGGGCTGGAGCTTCTTATCTCCTGCCTTATGGCTTTTGTCCCCCATTTGAAGAACCACCATTGATGCGGCACTCTATGTACTACCTGAATGAGCGTATCTACTGTTTGAATCCTGCCAGTAAACATACCTTTGTCAATAGTACCGTCAAGCTCAACCCACGGATCTTTGAATGTGATCCTTTTCAATGTGTCTATCAAGGTAGGGCGAACTGGAAGCAACTTCAAACTATCCGGCACACGGTAAACTATGCTATCCCGTACTTCCGTCTTTATCGG
>ENA-OPIL01000313-OPIL01000313.1-human-gut-metagenome-genome-assembly--contig:-NODE-313-length-9340-cov-1.396338_pt1 | contig 9340 bp, 9 predicted proteins | sample MGYA00241398_ERZ501642 | MGnify/ENA primary metagenome ERZ501642 (study PRJEB25962, sample SAMEA2042288) | human gut metagenome | biome: human gut; feature: human-associated habitat; material: faeces... | reverse complement strand
AAATCAACAGCAAATTCTCACAAGTCGCCAAGATTTTCATTCTTTTCACTATCATTTTCTTCCGACATAAATTGTTCAAAAGCACGCTTCAATTTACCTCCTGTTACATTGAACTGCTCCAATATGCGGATCGCCAATCCGCCGCCTTCATGAATAATGGCCAGCAATAAGTGTTCTGTTCCGACATAATTATTGCCAAGTTCATTGGCCTCTTCGACAGCCATTTCAAGAACCCGCTTTGTACGAGGTGCTATATAAAGGTCCGTATTTCTGAAAAAAACTGAATCGTTATACGCCTGCAGGAATTCTTCCAGTGCTGTTACTGTAAGTCCCAACGAATTTAAAATCTTTCCGCCCACACTGTCTTTTTCATTTGAAATACCTATTAAAAGATGTTCTGTCCCTACATATTCACTACCAAGCTTAGAGGCTTCCTCTGCAGCAAACTTCCATGCATTCTTTACGCTGTCTGTGTACCTATTTTCCATCCAAATTCCCTCCTTACATGTTTGATTATCATAATTTTTCTTTTAAATTCCATTTTGTGCTTTATATGCCTGTATTTGATCACGCAGCTTAGCCGCCTGCTCAAAATCTTCCGAATTTATAGCTGATTTTAATTGTTTTTCATATTCAGCCAGCTTTTCGTCTTTTATTGACTCTTCCTTTAAGCCCGGTTCATTTTTGGTCAGATTATGACTGAACAAGGGTCTGAGTTCTTCTCTAAAAGATTTATAATCCTGGTTTCCATGAAACAGTCCCTTTGACAGATTTAATCCATCAGATGCTACTTTTCTGACATCACAAATGCTCCCATTATTATCTTTATAAAAATGTGGAAATATATCAAATAATCTTTTTCCTAAAATGGAAGGCATTGAATAATTCAATAAGTTTTCAGTTTGCTTGAAACGTTCTCCTTGTGCACATTCATTGCAAAGATGTAATTCACTTTTTTTACCATTAATAATTCTTACCAAATGTACATTGGCTGCTCTTCCATGACAATGTTCACAAAACATTTTATTCTCCTTTCAAAGTCCACCCTGTCTGATGTATTATAGTTCTTACAGCATCTTGCCGATCTTCCGGCGGACAAAATTCAAGCATTGTCCGCATTAATACTTTAATCATGTGATATTCACGGCGTGAAATGATATTATATTTCAGAAGCATATTAAAATATCCTTCAAAATTGCTTTCAACCAATTCTATATCATTTTTATCAGTTTCCCCTTTTTTTTCAGAGACCGTATGCGAGACTATTTCGTGATCTTTTTCCGCTACACCTCGCATGGAAATTTTAATGTATCCGCCGCTTCCTCGTCTTGACTCTACCATGAATCGATTATCTGATGAAAATCGTGTATTGATTACATATGTCACCTGTGACGGGGCACATTCCAAAAGATCAGCCACATCCTTACGCCGTAAAAGTAATTCATCAGAAGACTGCTTTCCCAACCTTTCTAATATAAATTGTTCAATTCTATCCGCTAAAATGGAATTTGTCATTTGATGATAGGCTCCTTTTCTTTTTACCAAATCTATTTTATTACTTAAAAGTCAAAAAGTCAATATGTTAAATAGTAAAAGCCACATGGAAAAAGGACATTTCTTTCATGTGGCTTTTAAAAAGCTAAAAATCAGAAATTCTTAAATTTTGCAAAACACTGGTAATCACTGATCCTGGAAAACCCCGACGATATAATATGCCCGCAGCTCTTCTATAATTATGCTTTAAAGCTGGTAAAACTTTCACTTTATTTTTCATAACGATAAGTGCAGCCGCATATTCTTCATCAAAAGTCAAATGTCGGTCTATGGAAAGGCCTCGCAATTTCATTTTTTTATGAATATAAACATCTCCATAAGCATTCTTGCTCTTATATAAGTTAAACAAATCTTCAGCAAGATCCAAATCATTTACATATCCATAGTGTAAAAGTTTCGATAAAGCTTCTTCTATCTCCCGCAAAGGATATTCCCTGTCTTTTAATTTTTTACGCAATTCATAAGTACTCTGTCCACGATACTTCAATAAATGCAAGGCCGCTTCATACGCTGTTTTACTCTTTTGCATCTTTATTCTTTGCAATAACATCCACATTAAATTTTTCCGGTTCTACCACCAGAGTATCCCTAATAATCTTATCAATTTCCGCAGCGATTTCCTGATTTTCTCTCAAAAAAGCCTTTGCTGCCTCACGGCCCTGACTTATACGATTTCCTTTATAGGAGTACCATGCCCCGCTCTTTTGAATAATATCCATATTAGTTGCGAGATCCAGTAACGTTCCTTCTTTTGAGATACCTTCTCCATACATCACATCAAACTCAGCTGTTTTAAAAGGCGGGGCCACTTTATTCTTTACAACTTTGGCACGAGTACGGTTTCCCACCACATCTGTCCCATTTTTTATAGCTTCACCGCGACGGATTTCTACCCGTATAGAAGAATAAAACTTAAGCGCTCTGCCACCAGTAGTGGTTTCAGGATTACCAAACATAATACCAACCTTCTCACGAATCTGATTGATAAATATCACGATGGTCCTGGATTTACTTATAATCCCGGTCAATTTTCTAAGCGCTTTGCTCATCAATCTGGCTTGAAGTCCTACAGATTGATCACCTATATCTCCTTCAATTTCCTGTTTCGGAACAAGAGCTGCTACTGAGTCAATAACAATCATATCCACCGCTCCGCTCCGCACCAACTGCTCACAGATACTTAGTGCCTGTTCTCCGCTATCCGGCTGAGAAATCAAAAGGCGCTCCGTATCGACACCCAAATGATGAGCATATACGGGATCCAAGGCATGTTCCGCATCAATAAATGCCGCTACACCATTATTTTTTTGTGCTTCGGCAATGGCATGTAATGCTAATGTCGTTTTTCCGGAAGATTCCGGCCCGTAAATTTCTATGACCCTTCCCCGAGGATATCCGCCAACCCCTACTGCAATATCCAGAGCTAATGAACCTGTCGGAATAACCTCTGTATCCAATTTTCCCTTCATATCGCCTAATCGCATAATTGCACCGGCTCCGAACTCACGGGTAATTTGATGCATTGCATTTTCAAGAGCCTTTTGACGTTCTGAGTTCATGTCCGTGTTTCGTACTTTTACTGTCATTTTATCCTCCTTTATTTAATTTAATATACTGCAGAACATAATATAATGCCTTATCTGCTGCGCCATAACGGATGCTCTCACGATTCCCCATAAAATGTTCTTCATAGACTTTTGTTCCATATTTTCCTGAAACAGCTATAAATACAAGACCAGGACTATCCCCATGTATTCCATTCCCCGGACCGGCATATCCGGTAGTGGCTACCGACACATCACTATTATAAAGTCGTCTGCTACCTTCGGCCATTTCACCAGCTACACCAGCACTAACAGCAGTATCTCTTTCCAGTGCACTTTTTGAAACACCGAGAATCTTCTCTTTACTATCATTCCAATAAGTAACAGCACTCCCCTTAAAGTAGTCAGAACTTCCGGGCAAATCTGTCATTAACTTTCCAATTATGCCACCGGTACATGATTCAGCGGCGCTCATTGTCATTTTATACTGAATCAATAATTCTGCCAAATCACTCCTAATATCAGATTCAACATGATACTCTGATACAGGAAGCCGCTTTTTTATAATCAATAAGAACGGAGTGATCAAATCGTGCGCATTTTGTATAGTACTTCCATGCGCAGTCATGCGAAGCGCAATATATCCCGGCCTTGCCAATAAAGCAAATGTCGGATTTTCCTGCGCCTTAATTAGATCCATTATACGGGATTCAATTTCTGTCTCTGTCAACCCTGTTATAGTTACTATAACAGAATAAATAATACCTTGCGGTCCAAAATTACTTTCAAGCCACGGCATCATCTCTTTCTCTGCCATAATTTTCATTTCAAATGGTGGTCCCGGTAAATGAATTAGTGCTTTATGATTTTTAATAGATGCAGATCCATTAGCTGAACCAACATGATTTTCAAATATGCAGGAACCTTCTCCGAACCATGCCTGTCGCGATAGGAGTTTAGAATATACTCGCCCTTCTCGTTCATAATAATCCCTAAGACGGCTATTCTGATCCTCATAATATACATAAGGAATACCTAAAGCTTCTGCCCCGATGCGCTTCGTAATGTCTCCTTGTGTCGCACCCAGCCCGCCGGATGTAATTACTATATCTGCCCGAGACAATGCAATTTCCATAGCATTTCTCATCCGCATAGCATTATCCCCCACCGTAGTCATATAAGCTACTGTAAATCCGTGCTGATTCAGAAAAACCGCCAACCATCTGCTGTTCTCATTATCAATTTCTCCCAGTAGTAATTCTGTGCCGGTAGTAATGATTTCAACAATCATCATATACCTCTATCTGTTGTTATTCTCTCCGCAATCAAATCATATGCGTATCCATCTATAATATGCGCCTTAACAAAGTCACCCGGCCGTAAATCGCCAGGGTGATCTATGTAAACATTACCATCTACCTCAGGTGCTTGGAAAGATGCTCTGCCTTTAGCCTGAAGATTCCCACATCCATCATCTAATAATTCTTCCACCAATACTTCTGTATCAACTCCAATCAGATTCCGATTATTTTCTTCAGAAATTTCTGCTTGAGCCGCCATTAACTCGTGATATCGATTTTCTTTTATTTCTTCTGTAACCTGATCGACCATACGGGCTGCTGGTGTCCCATCTTGTGCTGAATAAGTAAATGCCCCCATATTATCAAATTTCACTGCCTTGATGAATGTAAGCAATTCTTTAAAATCTGCCTCTGTTTCTCCAGGAAACCCAACCATAAGGGTTGTCCGAATTGTTATATACGGTGTGGTATTTCGTAATTTCTTCAATAGCTTTTTGATGCTTTGGGAAGAATCACGTCTATGCATTCGTCTTAATACGGAATCACTTATATGCTGTAAAGGAATATCTACATATTTGCAAATCTTTTCTTCTTTAGTAATTATTTCTAAAAGTTCATCATCAAAATATGTTGGATACAGATAAAACAAACGAATCCATTTCACATTATCAATTTTTACAAGTTCTTTTAATAGCCTTGCAAGTGTTGTTCCATCATTTAAATCTCTGCCATAGAAACTGGAGTCCTGCGCAATTAAATTAAACTCACGGACACCTTCACTGGAAAGCCGTTTGACTTCGTGTACAACAGACGGAATGGAGCGGCTTCTCATCGCGCCACGAACATAGGGAATATAGCAAAACGTGCAACCATTACTGCATCCTTCCGCAATCTTTATATACGCACTGTAAGGTGGAGTCAGCGGCTGCCGCGGAATAAGTTCTTCATGTTCACAGGGAGCGGTATCGAATCTATATATCTTTTTATTGCCATGAATATAGGACTCTTGGACAACTTCTAAAATATGTTGCCATGAATCAGTACCTATAAAAATATCGATTTCCGGTATTTCTTTTCCCAATGCTTCCTTATATTGCTGTGTCAGACACCCGGCAGCGACAAGTTTCTCACAAACTCCCTCCTTTTTATATCTGGCTGCCTGCAAAATGGTCTGAATTGATTCTTCCTTTGCCGGATCAATAAATGTGCATGTGTTGATAATAATGATTTGCGCAGTGCTTAAATCCTCAGTTAATTCATACCCGGCTTTTGCTAAAATACCAACCATCATTTCAGTATCTACCAAATTCTTGGAACATCCCAAGTTAATAACTCCCAATTTACGATTCAATTATGAAATCCTCCTGAAACGAACCTGTTCTATCCATTCATTCAATAGTATTTTTTTCCCCTCATCAACATATTTCTTCTCTAATTCCCAATAACTTAAAGGATTTCCGTTTGTATCAGCAGGCAATGTGCTGTCATTAACATAAATAAAGTAACAACCGTTATCCTGCATGACCTTTTTATAATGCGTAGGCGTCAACAACCAATTCATAAGTTTTTGACCAAGTTCGGGCTCTTTGCTGTCGGCAGAAAGCCCTATACCATACAAATACCAGGAAGTTCCATCCGTAGGGTACATAATTTGTAGAGGAAGATTTTCTTTTTGTGCCCGCATAGCCTCATTATAGCTGGATATCCCGATATCACACTTTCCCATACCCGCCATCCTTGATGGCGTCGAAAGATATTTCCCATATTGTACAATATGGGAGTTCCCCTCAGACAAAAGGTAAAGTGCCTCTGTAATCCCGAAGTGTTCTGCCATAGATAACAGCAAATCTTCCGCCATATCTGCCGCAATAAAATCCGTCATGGACAATCGGATCTGCGGTGAAGTCATTATATTGTTCCAATTATAATTTAGCAGAGAATGTCTGGCCGCAAATTCTTTATTAACAACAAAAACAATCGGATCTAACCAAATTCCCGTCCAAGTCCCCTCGAAATCCTTAAATTGTTCTAAAGCAGTGTCTGTCGATTCTGAAGAATAGGAGCGTAATGCCTTATTCTTTTTCAATTCTTCCAAATTGGTCTGAGATGTTAAAAATATATCAGCCTCGCCAATCCCCTGATGACCATTACTGCCTAATTGTTCCGCTGTCATACGTATAATTTCTATCTGAAATCCGGTTTCCGCATAAAATTCTTTACCGATTTCATCTAAAATATTGGATTGTAAATCAGTACAAATTTTAATAGTTTGCGCCTTGACTGAAGTTTGCTTTTTCAAATCTTCCTGGATTTTTGCATATTGTAAAATTCCCCAAAAAGCAGTAGAAGCTAATATAAGAAATGATATAACCGGTATTAATCTCCGCAAAGGTTATCGCTCCCTTATTTGATAATATGTTATTTATTTTAATTTTCTATTTGATCCGGAAATAACTCTTTTAATTGCCCTTTAGAAACTAAAACCGTTCTCGGTTTTGCACCATCAGCTTTACTTACAATTCCCATTAATTCCATGGTATCCATTAATCTTCCTGCTCTAGTGTAGCCGATTCGAAACCTTCGCTGCAATGCGGAAACAGATGCTCTTTGGGTATCAACCACCCACCCTGACGCTTCTGCCAATAATTCATCTTTCGGCTCCTCTGAATCTGAAGAAACAGCAGGCTCCCACTCTGATAAATCTATTTTCGTCTCATCAGATACTATGACATCCTGCTGGATGCACTGTTCCTTTACATAAGAAACGACAGCCTCCACTTCCTCATCGGAAATAAATGCCCCTTGTATACGTATAGGATTTGATGCACCGGATGGATTAAAAAGCATATCACCTTTACCTAAAAGTTTTTCTGCACCTGCTTTATCTAAAATGGTTCTGGAATCCACTTGTGATGAAACAGCAAACGAAATACGGCTGGGGATATTGGCTTTAATTAGGCCTGTAATAACATCTACAGAAGGTCTTTGCGTTGCTACAACAAGATGAATCCCCGCAGCTCTTGCTTTTTGTGCTAATCGACAAATCGCATCTTCCACACTGTCCTTTGCCACCATCATCAAATCTGCCAGCTCATCAATCACAACGACAATGAATGGCATCTTTATTTCAGAATTTTGCTTATTAAATCCATTAATATCACGAACATTTTTTTCCGCAAAAGACCGATAACGGGTTTCCATTTCTGTTACAGCCCAATTTAAGATACCCGCTGCCTTCTTGGGCTCCGTAACGACTTCCGTGCGCAAATGAGGAATCCCATTATATATGGATAATTCAACCACTTTGGGATCGATCAGGATTAATTTTACATCTTCAGGAAGACTATGATAGAGAATACTGGTAATTATGGTATTGATACAAACCGACTTTCCGCTTCCGGTTTGCCCGGCAATCAAAAGATGCGGCATTTTAGCCAGATCAGTAATCACTACCTTCCCTGCAATATCTTTTCCCAATGCCACAAGTATCTTTCCTTTCCCTTTTTGAAAAGCATTGCTGGAAAGAACTTCCCGCAATGATACTGCAGCCGTTTTGGCATTAGGAATCTCGATCCCTACTGCAGATTTCCCGGGGATGGGCGCCTCTATTCGGATACTGGTGGCTGCCAGCTGAAGCGCTATATCATCCGACAAACCTTCTATTTTAGATACGCGTACCCCCGGAGCGGGTTCAAGTTCATAACGTGTAACAGCAGGTCCTATACTTACATGAACTATTTTGGCATTTACACCAAAGCTTTTTAATGTTGTCTCAAGACGATTCGCTTTTCCATAAGCATTAGTTTCCAAACTGCCGGAGCTTTCTCCCTCCTTTAAAAGAGACAGAGGTGGAAATGAATAAAAATTATTTTTTTCTGCTTCAGGCATGTCTGCCTTACTATTTATTTTAATATCATTTGTATTTTCTTTGCAGACTTTATGTCCTTCCAGCATATCAATATTATCTTCAGGCAATAAAATCTGTGCATTCTCGGAAACAGTTTGGTCTGTTGCTTCACCACATACAGGTTTCCCTTTTTCATCAGCAGGAGAAAATACATTAACAGGAAGATATTCCGTATCATCTTTTTTTATATTTTTAATGGTAGGCTTATGGAAAATAAAGTCTGTTAAATTATATTGTTCTCCTGCATTTTCCGCCGCATTACGGGCGCTATAATATGCTTCCTGCTTTTCACGTATTCTCGCTTTAACATGACCAATCCTTTTTTCAGTTTGTTCTCCAACCTTTTTAGCACCGTTTGAAACTGACCAATGTGTTAACAGTAAAATATCTATGACAAACAAACCGGTCAAAATGATTGTCGTCCCTATATTTCCCGCTAAAAAACGTATTATGCCCACCGGGATCCCACAAAACATTCCTCCATATGTCATAAAAGAAGCTACTGAAAAGTTACTACCGGCAGGGAGCATATGATGATGATAGCCGGCTAGAAGTATCCATACGGCAATTAAAGAAAAAACAAGACGACGTGTCATATTTGGCGCATGTCCTGTCAATACGTATACTGCTCCCGTAAAGATAAGAACAAGGGCCGCCCCAAATGAGGCCACTCCAAAGAGTACATAAAATCCATTACGCAGCAGATTTCCCACAATTCCCATGCCATAGCCGCCTAAACTGAGGCATACAAAGAAACCCAAAAGAATCATAACAATTCCCGTGATTTCAACTCTATTCGTCCCCTGGCTTTTTTTCTTTTCGCGTGCAATATGTACTTTCTTTTTCATCAGTTCGGTAAACCTTCCTACTCCTTATTCATCCTTTTATTCCATCTTTTTACAATCTCCGCTTCTGCACCATTCAATACAGGGCGGTAATATACAGCAGAACAAAGTTCATCAGGCAGATACTGCTGTTTAACCCATCCCCCATATGCATGTGGATATTTATAAGCTATTCCGTATCCCAGCCTG
>ENA-OPIL01000312-OPIL01000312.1-human-gut-metagenome-genome-assembly--contig:-NODE-312-length-9343-cov-2.056202_pt1 | contig 9343 bp, 8 predicted proteins | sample MGYA00241398_ERZ501642 | MGnify/ENA primary metagenome ERZ501642 (study PRJEB25962, sample SAMEA2042288) | human gut metagenome | biome: human gut; feature: human-associated habitat; material: faeces... | reverse complement strand
CGCGGGTCCGAGTCCCGTTTTCCGCTCATATTAAAAAAGAAAAATACAATCAATCATGAATTTATATTTGCGATATTTTGATAAAGAGACATTAGTAAATAATGTTGATGATGCTATTGCCTTTTTGGCTTCAATTGAGGAGGTCGGTATGAATCCTGATTTGGAGAATGACATTCGTGAATATGTTGCAAGCGATGTTTATTATCCCAAACGATATAAAATAAGACCAAGAGTTTATTTTATTATAATCAAAACAGAGGCTGCTACAATGTTAGATTTTAAGCAGAAAAAAGCTTTACGCTCAAATATTAGTACAGCTGATGACCAACGTGATAATGTTTCTCCGACTATAGCCCGTCTTAATGAGGAGAGACCTGGTTGGTATGAAGGTTCATTAGACTTTAAACGTGTTGTATTGGTGCCCATTACAGGAAAGCACGAATATCGTGATACACATTTTGTAGCAAGCTGTAAAGCTGTTTCTGGCTTGGACTGCTATAATAGAATTGTTGAGCATCTTCGTGGACGTGTTGACAGTCGTAGTCAGTTTCCGTCGGCTAAGGGAAAGAACTTTAAATTTAAGTATTTAGGTCTTTGGAAGTAGAGCTATGAATAAAGTAATGCTTATCGGTAATGTTGGTAAAGAGCCTGTCGTGCGTTATTATGATCACGATCAGGCTGTTGCTACGTTTCCATTAGCAACAACAGAACGTGGGTATACATTACCAAATGGAACACAAGTTCCAGATAGAACAGACTGGCATAATGTAGTACTTTCACGGGGATTGGCCAAGATTGTCGAAAAGTATGTCCATAAGGGAGATAAACTTTATATAGAGGGCCGTATACATTATCGTACTTATGATGATGCAAAAGGACTTAGACATTACGTAACTGAAGTTTATGCCGATAATATGGAACTGTTAACACCAAAATCTGCAAAGGAAACAAATCAGTCAACGGCAATTTCATCTGCTACTAATAATGAAGATGATGATGCACCATTCTAGTTTTGGTTGTTAATTTAATATTTCGTCTTTTATAATTTGAAGGCTATATATTTAAGGATATCAAAAGATATTATATATGCCGTTGTTCTTAAACGAGGAAATATTTCCTGATGTCAGATTGGGTATTTGGGCTATTAGTGAATCCTCTGATGATTTTTGGGCTTTATCGCCATATGTAGAGAGCTCGCGTAGTGAATTTAATGCTTTGTATAAATCAGAGCAAAGAAAGTGCGAAGTGTTAGCGGTGCGTTTATTGATAAAGGAAATTATTGGTGATAACGTACAGCTTTTGCATCAGGATAACGGAATGCCATATTTGTCTTCTGGTATGAATATTAGCATAAGCCATACACGTGGCTTTGCTGTAATTATCGTTTCTCATAGTAAGCAAGTTTCTGTTGATATTGAATATTTCAGCAATAGAATAGAACGAATAAGGAGTAAGTTTATGCGTGATGATGAAAATGCGTCATCACAGGTTAAGTTACTGATGCATTGGTGTGCAAAAGAAACTATGTATAAACTGTTTCCAGAGGATAACTTGACCTTTAACAAAATGCAGTTATTATCTGTTGATGGAAATGATTCAACTGGGATAATAACTGCAAAAAATATCTTTAGAAATAGGAATGTGAGTGTTTATTATAGAACTTTCTGTAATTGTTTGCTCACTTATGCTGTTCTTTAGATTTGCGTCTTCTTGGCCTTTTTCTGTTATTTGATGGTTTGTCGCCCCGCTTTTTGGTATTTTTACCTTTAGGTTTTATTATCTTATATTCCGGAGCCTTGCCTAATCCTTGTGGCAGAGGCATTTTTTCAACTTCATATCCGAGGAATTTTTCGATTTGCATAAACCAAGATACTTCTTTGCCTCTTACAAGAGTGATGGCAATTCCGTCATGGTCTGCTCTTGCAGTACGCCCAATTCGGTGTACGTAATCCTCAGAGTCATGAGGCACATCATAATTGATGACCATTGATATGTCATCAATATCAATACCTCTTGCAACAATATCAGTGGCAACAAGCACATCAATTTGTCCACTTTTAAACATAAACATAACCTCATCTCTTTCGCTTTGTGAGAGGTCTGAATGCATTTCTCCGCTATTAATATGTATTGATCTGAGTGTCTTGTTTATGTCTTTTACCTTCAGTTTTGAGCTTGAGAATATGATAACTCTCTTATGCCCGTATTTTTTGAATATATCCTTTAAAGCGCCTAGCTTTTGATTTTCATGACAGACACATGCAATCTGCTTTATTTTTTCAGCTGGTTTATTTACTGCTAATTTTATAATAGTCGGATTCTTTAATATTGTTTTAGCCAATTCCTCTATTTTGTTCGGCATCGTAGCTGAGAACATTATTACCTGACATGTCTTCGGCAACAGCTTTGTTATTGACAGAATATCATCGTAAAAACCCATGTCAAGCATTCTGTCTGCCTCATCCAATACAAAGAAAGACACCTTACTGAAATCGACGTTTCCCATCGTTATGTGGCTTATAAGGCGGCCGGGTGTTGCAATTATTATGTCTGCACCCATTTTCATGCTACGACTCTCTTGCTCATATCTGTTGCCGTCGTTTCCTCCATATACAGCAACACTGCTTACATCCTCCATATAATAAGAGAATCCTTGCATAGCCTGATCAATTTGTTGTGCGAGTTCTCTTGTTGGACTCATAATTACACAATTTATTGAGTCGGCCGGGAAATTTTCTTCGTCAAGACGGCTCAATATAGGAAGAAGGTATGCCGCAGTTTTGCCAGTTCCGGTTTGGGCTATTCCAAGAACATCTTTTCCTTCAAGTATTTCGGGGATGCACTCTTCCTGTATGGGCGTACATGTTGTCCACCTCATGTCGTCGATTGCATCAAGGGTGTTATCGCTTAAATCTAAATTGTAAAAATCCATATTTATTAATTAGGGGCTTTACGGTAGCAGAAATATGCTACTATTGTGAAAACTATATTCGGAATCCATGCTGCTAGCATTGGAGGGGTATTTGCGTTTATCGCAAATGTTGCAGAAACTGTCTGTAACATGATGTATGTAAAGCTGAGGGCCAGTCCTATGCCAAGATACATTCCCATGCCGCCTTTTCTTTTTCTTGATGATAATGAAAGACCTATAGTTGCTAGAATAAATGAAGCAAATGACGTTGCAATACGTTTATGGTATTCCACTTCATATTGCACAACGTTTCCTGAACCACGGTCAATCTGTTTGGTGATGTAGTCTCTAAGTTGCGGGCTGGTGAATGTTTCCTGCTGTCCTTTAGAGAATACAAGGTCTGTAGGTTCCATCATAATCGTTGTGTCCTTACTGGCACCACTGGTAATGGTTTCACGTAGTCCTTTCAGTTGGCGTATTCTCCAGTTGCTGACTTTCCAATGATATTTCGTATCTGATATTGTGTCATATTGTATTTCAGCTGCAGTAAGGTGGCTTACCAGTTTCTTGTTTTCAAATTTATCAAGACAGAATCCATAGCCTTTCTTTAGATTATTGTCATAATGCTGAATATAGGCAATAACACCTTTGCCAACCTGCAACTGTACGTTTTCTGCAGCTGTTATCTTTTTCTTGTTTTTATACATTGATTCGAAGTTCTGTCTGATGATGGTTCCTTTGGGAATTATATATGCTCCCAAAAAGAATGTCATAACAGAAATGATTGCTGCAGAAACCATATATGGCCGCATCAGTCGCTTAAAACTTACACCAGCGGCAAGCATGGATATAATCTCTGAATTACCGGCAAGCTTTGAAGTGAAGAATATTACTGCGATAAAAACGAACAGCGGACTGAACAGGTTGGCAAAGTATGGCACAAAGTTCATATAATAATCAAACACAATAGCTTTAATCGGAGCGTGGTATTGTGTGAACTTTGCCAAGTTCTCATTAATATCAAATACAATGGAAATTGAAATGATGAGAGCTATTGAATAGAAATATGTGCCAATAAACTTCTTTATGATATACCAATCCAGTATTTTCAGATGTCTGAACGGATTGAGATATTTCATCCAGTTAAGTTTCTTACCTAACCATGAAAATAAGGCGAATAACCATTTAAGATGAACTTTCATCCATCTCAATAATTTTAATATTCTCCTAAATCTTCTGATGTTCTTAATTTTCATCGTAAGTGTTATATGCGTTTGCCAAGTTGGTCAATTACCGATGATTTCCATTTAACGAAATCTCCGGATATTATATGCTTACGTGCATCTTTTACAAGGCGAAGGTAGAAGGCCAGGTTGTGAATGCTTGCGATCTGCATGGCCAACAGCTCTTGAGCCTTAAACAGATGATGTAAATATGCTTTAGAATATATCTGGTCTACATGACATCCGTCCGGATCGATTGGTGAAAAATCTTTTTCCCATTTCTTGTTTCGCATGTTCATTGTACCATTATATGTAAACAGCATGGCGTTCCTGCCGTTTCTTGTCGGCATGACACAATCAAACATGTCAACTCCGCGTTTTATGGCTTCCAGAATATTTTGCGGTGTACCAACTCCCATCAGGTATCTTGGCTTGTCCTTTGGCAATATCTCGTTTACGACTTCAATCATCTCGTACATGACTTCCGTCGGTTCGCCTACGGCCAATCCTCCGATAGCATTTCCGTCTGCTCCTTTGTCTGCAACAAATTTGGCAGCATCACGGCGCAGGTCCTTGAATGTACAGCCTTGAACAATGGGGAACAGGGTCTGCTCGTATCCATATAGCGGTTCGGTTTCATTAAAGCGTTTGATACACCTGTCAAGCCATCTTTGTGTTAGCATTAGGCTTTTCTTGGCATACTGATAGTCGCTTTGGCCGGGAGGACACTCGTCAAAAGCCATCATGATGTCAGCGCCTATAATTCTTTCGGTGTCCATGACATTTTCCGGCGTAAAAAAGTGCTTTGAGCCGTCAATGTGCGAACGGAATTCGCAGCCCTCTTCTTTGAGCTTGCGTATTCCTGTAAGTGAGAACACCTGGAATCCGCCGCTGTCAGTCAGAATCGGTCTGTCCCAAGTATTGAATTTGTGCAGTCCACCGGCAGATTTTAAAATGTCAAGTCCGGGGCGAAGATACAAGTGATAGGTGTTGCCCAATATAATTTGGGCTTGCACCTCTTCTTTGAGTTCACTGAAATGTACGCCTTTTACACTGCCACATGTACCAACGGGCATAAAAATCGGAGTCTCTATCTGTCCGTGGCTTGTGGTTATTATTCCTGCGCGTGCATCGCTGCCGGTGTCTGTATGCTGTAATTCAAATAACATATATGTTTAATCTTCTATATCAAATGTTACTGGGTTCTTTACTTTCTCGTCAGTCAGGGCAAAGTCCCAGACATCTTGAACATTTTCAACAAAATGGAAATTAACCCCGTCAATATATTCCTGTGATATTTCTTCAATATCTTTTTTGTTGTCTTTGCACATAACGATTTCCGTTATACCGGCTCGTTTTGCGGCAAGAATCTTTTCTTAAATACCGCCGACAGGCAGCACTTTTCCACGCAGAGTTATTTCTCCTGTCATGGCCGTATTCTTGCGTACTTTTCTCTGAGTAAGTGCCGATGCAAGAGATGTTGCTATTGTAATACCTGCTGAAGGGCCGTCTTTAGGCGTTGCACCTTCGGGGACGTGTATATGTATGTTCCAGTGGTCGAATATACGATAGTCAATACCAAGTTTGTCTGCGTGGGCTTTTACATACTCTAAAGCCAGTATGGCAGATTCTTTCATGACATCTCCCAAGTTTCCTGTAAGCGTGAGCTTAGAGCCCTTTCCTTTGCTCAGGCTCGTTTCGATAAACAATATCTCGCCACCTACACTTGTCCATGCAAGACCTGTTACAACTCCTGCATAATCGTTGCCTTGGTATATGTCGCGATAGAATGGCGGGTTGCCTAATAGCGACTCAATTTCTTTGGGTGTTATCTTATAGTATGGCAGTGTTGCCTCCTTCGCTTTCAGGTATGCCAGCTTGCGGAGCGACTTGTTAATTTGTTTTTCCAGTTGTCTTACTCCGCTTTCTCTTGTATATTGTTCAATTATTTTCTCAATAGCCTGTTTGCTGAACGTGAGTTTTTTCTCGTCAGTCAGGCCAGTATTCTCTTTTTCCTTTGGTATGAGATGCCTCTTGGCTATCTCAACCTTCTCTTCTGTGATGTATCCGCTCACTTCAATCAATTCCATACGGTCGAGCAGTGGGCGCGGAATGGTGTTCAAATCGTTGGCAGTTGCAATGAACAGCACTTTCGACAAGTCATAGTCTACATCAAGATAGTTGTCGTGGAATGCATGATTCTGTTCCGGATCAAGAACTTCAAGCAGCGCTGATGCGGGATCGCCATTTACGGTGTTCTGTGTAATCTTGTCAATTTCATCCAGAATAAATACAGGATTGGACGAACCGGCCTTTTGTATGTTCTTTATTATTCTGCCGGGCATGGCTCCGATATACGTTCTTCTGTGACCTCTGATTTCGGCCTCATCATGCAGACCACCCAGAGATATACGTGCGTATTTTCGCTTCATGGCATTGGCTATGCTTTTTCCCAGGCTCGTTTTACCTACTCCGGGAGGGCCGTAAAGACATATAATCGGTGATTTAAGATCCTTTCTTAAACTTAACACAGCCATATATTCCAAGATGCGCTCTTTAACCTTTTTCATGCCATAATGGTCCTTGTCCAATATCTTTTCAGCACGGTTAAGGTTAAGATCGTCTTGGGTGTAATATTCCCACGGCAGATTTACCATGGTCTGCAGATATGTCAGCTGTACGCTGAATTCCGGACTTTGCGGATTCAGAATGTCAAGTTTGTCTAATTCTTTGCTGAAAGTCTTAGCAACATCCTCAGGCCATTTTTTATTCTTGGCCTTTTCGAGCAGCTCTTTACGTTCAGGATAAGTATCGCCATTGCCTAATTCTTCCTTGATGTTTTTGATTTGCTGTTGAAGGAAATATTCTCGCTGCTGCTCGTCAATATCCTCACGTGTCTTAGTTCTGATATTATGCTTTATCTCTAATAGCTGCAACTCGCGATATATTATTTTCAGCATTTTTAATGCTCTGTTTTTCAGTGTGTTGGCCTTTAAGAGCTTTATTTTTTCTTCAACGCTGAATGGCAGACTGGTACAGATAAAGTTCAACAGTATTACTGCATTGTTGATGTTCTGTAATGCAAACTGGGCTTCATCTGGTATATCCTCGTTTTTCTTAACATATTCTATTGATGTGTTCTTAAGGTCATCAACGGCAGCCATAAACTCCTTGTCGTCAGAAGACGGGATTTCTTCCGGTGCATTTGTTACCGTTCCAACAATGAAAGGTTGGGTTTTCTTTATGTCAGAGAGGTTGCAGCGTCCAAGGCCCTGTACAATGACAGTAAGATTGTTGCCGGCGCCAGGCATCTCTAATACACGTATAATCTTGGCATATACTCCAATTTCGTATAAGTCTTTCAGAGACGGATTTTCCTGGTCAGAGTCTTTCTGACAAAATATAGCGAATATGGAATTTTGATTTTCTTTTAGATGGTTTATCAAGTTAAGGCTTTGAATCCTGCCAATCAACACCGGCGAAACTACTCCCGGAAATAATACCAAATTTCTTGTGGCTAATACAGGTACGTCACCGTCAATGCTCTCTTCAAAAAGTTTGGCAACATCTCCTTCGTAGTCTGCTATCATAGAAAATGCGTTGTTTATATCTTTTCTCATAATTTGCAATTCGTTATTGGGGTGCAAATTTACTCATTTTAATTGATATAATATTGATACCCAGTAATTATTTTCATTTAATTAATATGTATCATGATTGGAAAACCATTGATTTCTGATTCAGAAACTTGCCGTTTTTCATGCAAAAATGGCTGAGTTTTGCTTCAAAACTCTATCACTTATTTTTTGTAATAAAAAGAGTTGCTGTTCTTATAAAATGAATAAAATGATGGCGGATGCTATTTAATTCGAAATATAGATGGCGTGAAATGTTACGATTTTTAGGGTCATATTTTACGGTTGCCGGTGCATAACAAATTTTTATGTCATATTTAAGTTGTCGGCATTTTTTAGTGTTAAATTAAAAACATATTATTGCTGTCTGTATAAAATAACTTAATTTTGCATATTAAAGATAATTTTTCGTTTATATACGTTATTATTTAAATATACCATGTTGAATAAAAGAGTTTTGTTGGCTTCATTGGTTATATCTTCTATGGTTTGCCGTGGAGTTGCCGGAAATATAAAGAAATATTTTTATTCAGTAAGACAGGTGCCGTTTACATCTGTGAAGATAAGCCAAAATTCTTTTTGGGGTAGTAGGATAAAGGCTGTGCGTGATGTCACGATACCTTTGGCTTTCAGTAAATGTAAGACCGAAGGCCGATATGATAACTTTGTTAAGGCTGCTCATCCAAATGACAGTTATGATGTGTCGTCGTTTATGGGATTTTCGTTTGACGATACGGATGTATATAAGACCATTGAAGGGGCCAGTTACGTGCTTCAGACTTTCCCGGATAAAAAACTTGTGGAATATATAGACAGTGTGCTTGATATAGTAGCTGCTGCGCAGGAAGCCGACGGATATCTTTATACAGCGCGTACCATAAACCCGAAAAATCCGCATAGATGGGCGGGCATGGAGCGTTGGAGCAATGAAGAAGTGCTGAGCCACGAACTGTATAATCTTGGCCACATGGTTGACGCTGCATGTGCACATTATCTGGCTACAGGTTCAACGAAATTTTTGGATATAGCCCGGCGCTATGCAGACTGTGTCGTCCGCGAGGTCGGACCTTCTGATGGTCAGGCATGTGTAGTTCCAGGACATCAGATAGCTGAGATGGCATTGGCCCGTCTTTACGTACTCACGGGTGAAAAGAAATATCTTGACGAGGCAAAGTTTTTTCTCGACTATAGAGGAAAAACAAAGGTCAGAAATTCTTATAGTCAGAGTCATCTGCCTGTTGTTGAACAACATGAGGCTGTAGGTCATGCTGTCCGTGCGGGCTATATGTATGCAGGTATGGCAGATGTGGCTGCACTTACAGGTGATTCGGCCTATATCAAGGCAATAGATGATATATGGAACAACATTGTTGCTAAAAAGTATTATATAACGGGTGGAGTGGGAGCCTTGCATGACGGTGAGGCTTTCGGACGGAATTATGAACTGCCGAATCTTACGGCGTACAACGAGACGTGTGCGGCCATTGCAATGGTGTATTTAAACCAGAGAATGTTCATGTTGCATGGTGATTCAAAATATATAGACTGTCTGGAACGTACGTTGTATAACGGCG
>ENA-OPIL01000297-OPIL01000297.1-human-gut-metagenome-genome-assembly--contig:-NODE-297-length-9628-cov-3.048470_pt1 | contig 9628 bp, 9 predicted proteins | sample MGYA00241398_ERZ501642 | MGnify/ENA primary metagenome ERZ501642 (study PRJEB25962, sample SAMEA2042288) | human gut metagenome | biome: human gut; feature: human-associated habitat; material: faeces... | reverse complement strand
AAGAAACGTACCGAACGCGAACGTATTGCCGACCGTAGCGTTACCGGTGTATTCTCCGGAAGCTATGCCATCAATCCCTTTACCGGTGAGGCAGTTCCCATCTGGATAAGCGACTATGTACTTGCAGGATACGGTACGGGTGCCATCATGGCTGTGCCTGCGCACGACTCGCTCGACTATGCCTTCGCCAAGCACTTCAATTTGCCTATCATCCCCTTGATAGAGGGCGCGGACGTGAGCGAGGAGAGTTTTGACGCCAAGGAAGGTATCGTGACCAACAGTCCCCGCAAGGACGTAAAACCCTACATAGACTTCTCGCTCAATGGGCTTACCGTAAAGGAAGCCATCACCGCCACCAAGAAATACGTGGCTGAGCACCATCTGGGCAGGGTGAAGGTGAACTACCGGCTCAGGGATGCCATATTCTCCCGCCAGCGTTACTGGGGCGAGCCATTCCCCGTTTACTATAAGGACGGCATGCCTTACATGATACCCGCCGACAAATTACCCTTGGAATTGCCCGAGATAGACAAGTATGAGCCTACCAAGACAGGCGAGCCTCCCTTGGGAAGAGCCAAGAAATGGGCATGGGATACTGTCAATAACCAAGTGGTAGACAAGTCATTGATAGACCAAAAGACTGTCTTCCCGCTTGAATTGAACACCATGCCTGGTTTCGCGGGCAGTAGCGCTTACTACCTGCGCTATATGGATCCCAAGAACGACCAGGCCCTCGTGGCTCCCGAAATAGACCAATATTGGCAACAGGTAGACCTCTACGTGGGCGGTACCGAGCATGCCACGGGTCACTTGATTTATTCCCGCTTCTGGAACAAATTCCTTTTCGATTACGGCGTAAGTTGCAAGGAAGAGCCCTTCCAGAAGCTCATCAACCAGGGAATGATACAAGGACGCAGCAATTTCGTTTATCGCGTGAACAGCGATGACCACGACAAAGCGCCCGTATTCGTCAGCCTGGGACTGAAAGACCAATATGACACCACGCCTATCCATGTAGACGTGAACATCGTGCATGGTGACGTGCTCGACGTGGAAGCCTTCCGCGCTTGGAGACCCGAATACAATAACGCTGAGTTTATATTGGAAAACGACAAGTATATCTGTGGATGGGCCATCGAGAAAATGTCTAAATCCATGTACAACGTGGTAAATCCCGACATGATCGTAGAGAAATATGGTGCCGATACCTTACGTCTTTACGAGATGTTCCTGGGTCCCGTGGAGCAAAGCAAGCCCTGGGATACCAACGGCATAGATGGTTGTCATCGTTTCCTGAAGAAATTCTGGAACCTGTTCTATGACAACCGCGGTGACCAGTTCTTGCCATCAGTCACCGAAGAGGCTACTCCCGCGTCGTTGAAGTCACTCCACAAACTCATCAAGAAGGTGACCGAGGACATACAGAAGTTCTCCTATAACACGGCCATTTCCGCTTTCATGATAGCCGTCAACGAACTGGGCGGCCAGAAATGCCATAACCAAGAAGTATTAAAGACATTGGTGGTACTCATCGCTCCCTTCGCTCCCCACATCGCGGAAGAGCTTTGGGAGGCGTTGGGGGAAAAGGGTAGCGTATGCGATGCCCATTGGCCTCAATGCGATGAGCGTTACCTGGTGGAGGACGAAGTGCAGATGACTGTTTCTTTCAATGGCAAGGCCCGTTTCCAAATGACCTTCCCCATGGATGCGCAACCCAAGGAAATAGAAGCCGCCGTATTGGCAGATGAGAAGAGCCAAAAATACATGCAAGGCATGCAGGTATTGAAAGTCATCGTGGTACCCAAGAAAATCATCAACGTGGTATTAAAGAAATAGCATGGCAAAGCTAGCGCTGACACAAAACTTTCGCGATGAGTTCAAGGATTATTTTTATATCACCCTTGGACTCATGCTCTATACCTTCGGATGGACAGTTTTCTTGCTGCCCTATGAGATGGTGACCGGTGGCGTGACAGGTGTGGCTGCCATCATCTTCTATGCCACGGGCATTCCCATCTTTATCTCTTACTTCGTCATCAACGCCGTTTTGCTGCTGTTGGCCTTGCGATTGTTGGGATTGAAGTTCATGGTGAAGACCATCTACGCCATTATCATGCTCTCTCTGCTCTTGGCCTTTGCCCAAAAACTAATGACCAAGGACAACGGAGAGCTGATTCAAGTACTGGGACCAGGGCAAGACTTCATGTCGCTTATCATTGGTTGCGTCATGACAGGCTCCTCCCTGGCCATTGTCTTCTTGCACAACGGCAGTACAGGCGGCACTGACATCATCGCCGCAGTGGTCAACAAGTTCCATAACATCTCCATCGGCCGCGCGCTCATCTTCGTTGACATCCTTATCATTTCCAGTTCTATCCCTGTCTTTATGGCGAAGCCGGATTATGAAGTGATAGACGTATGGCGCAAGGCGGTATTCGGTCTCTGTACCATGGTGATAGAAAATTTCGTCTTGGACTACGTGATGAACGCGCAGCGGGAAAGCGTGCAATTCATGATATTCAGCAATAAATATCAAGAGATAGCTAATGCCATCGCCATGCAAACAGGACGCGGTGTCACTATACTCGATGCCCATGGATGGTATACGGGTCATGAGCGAAAAGTGCTCTGCGTGCTGGCCAAGAAGCGGGAGAGCACCAATATCTTCCGCATCGTTAAGTTAATAGACCCCAACGCTTTTGTCAGCCAAAGCTCTGTCATCGGTGTCTATGGCGAGGGCTTCGATGAGATGAAGGTGAAACTCAAGCAAAAACAGAAAGAATGAAACGCATCGTATTCGCGACCAATAACCAACATAAGTTGCAAGAAATAAGGGAGATATTGTCCCCCGAATTCGAGATTGTCTCCTTGAAAGAGATAGGTTGCCACGAGGACATTCCCGAGACTGGCAATACATTAGAGGAGAATGCCTTACAGAAAGCCCGCTACATAAGCGAGCGTTACCATATCAGTTGCTTTGCCGATGATACGGGACTGGAAGTGGAAGCCTTGGGAGGCGCTCCTGGCGTGCATAGTGCCCGCTACGCAGAAGGAACCGATCACGACAGTGAGGCCAATATGGCCAAATTGCTCCGGGAATTGGAAGGAAAAGAAAACCGCCAGGCCAGATTTCGCACGGTGATAGCCCTTATCGAGCTGGGGGAGGACGAGACGGAGAACGTCCATCTATTTGAAGGCATCGTGGAAGGACATATCTCCACCGAAAGGCAAGGCACAGAAGGTTTCGGATATGACCCCATCTTCGTGCCCGAAGGCTATGAAAAGAGTTTCGCCGCCCTGGGAGAAACCATCAAGAACCATATCTCCCATCGCGCCAGAGCCGTGAAGAAACTGGCCGAATACCTCAAGCAAGCGTAACCGCCTATACCTTATTATATAATATATGTATATGAGGAAGAGACCGCTTGTCACGCTTCTGTCGCTGCTCATGGCCTGTGTCACCGCCATGGGACAAGCCATCGGGCAATGGAAAGCCTATTTGGCTTACCATGAGATACAAGACTTGGAAAAAGCGGGCAACGTGATTTACGTGCAGGCCTCTGATAATCTCTATGCCTATAATACCAACGACAACAGCGTACAGACATTCAGCAAGGCCGATTGCCTGAACGATTGCCAGATAGCCCAAATAAAATACAACGCCACCGCCAAAAAATTAGTTATCGTCTATACCAATTATAATATAGACCTCCTGGCAGACAATGGGGAAGCGGTGATACTGACCGACTACCAAAACAGTACGCTCACGGCAGACAAGACCGTCAACGATATCTATATGAATGGTCATTTGGCTTATCTTAGCACTGGATTCGGCATCGTAAAACTGAATGTCAAGGACGCGGAAATCAGCGACACCTACAACCTAGGATTCCCCGTTGACTATACTTACATAGAGGGTAACTCCATCTACGCGGCCAGTAATTCGGCGGGACTCTACCAGGCTTCCTTGACCGCCAATCTCGTGGACAAGAGCCAATGGAGCAGGGTAGGGGACTATGTGCCCAAGCAAGCCGAAGACAAGCAAGACTTGCGAGAGGCCGTGAAGAACGCCAATCCGGGCGGACCGAAATACAACAATTTCTACTATATCAAATACGAGCAGGATAGACTGTATAGTTGTGGAGGAGCCTTTATCGCGAGTATAATCAATTTAAACCATCCCTCGGGAGTACAGATGATGCATGATGGGGAATGGAGTTTTACACAAGATAATGTTGGAGAGATAACAGGACTCACCTACGTGAATACTAACTGTATAGCTGTAGACCCCAACGACCCCTCGCACATCTTCACCGGAGATCAATCGGGAGTCTATGAATACCAAGACGGACTATTCGTAAGATGTTACAACATGGACAATAGTCCGCTCATGGGTGTTATCGATAGAGGGAACCAATTGGACAACAATTACATGCTCATCAATGGCCTGTGCTTTGATGAGGAGGGAACCCTCTGGATACTCAACGGGCAGACGGCCAATAATTCCCTGGTGGCTTATCATGACGGCACATTCACCACACACCATAAAGAAGTATTAATGGTGGATGATAATAGCACCAGTATGGCTGGACTATCGGGAATGATAAAAGACAGCGATGGACTATTGTGGTTTGTGAATTATCATAATAATGGCTCTTCGTTTTTCTGTTATGACCCTATACATGACCAAATCACCGCTTACAAGCAAAACCTGCAAAACCAAAACGGTGAGAGTGTAGTCGGATACGTTACCTGCATCGCTGAAGACCAAGACGGCAACATGTGGCTAGGCACTACGCTGGGTGTCTATTACCAATCCCACTCACAAAGGAACGAAACCTCGCCCGTGGTGCTCACGCAAGTCATCGTTCCCAGGAACGACGGCAGTAACTTGGGAGACTACCTGCTGAGTGGCGCTAACATTTCCTGCATCGCCATCGACGCAGCAAACAGGAAGTGGATAGGCACCAAAGGGACGGGACTTTACGTGATAGACAGTGACAACACGACAGAAATCCATCATTTCACGGAAGGTAATTCCCCATTGCTCTCCAACACCGTATTCTCGCTGGCCATCAACAATGCCACGGGAGAAGTGTTCATAGGCACCGACAAAGGTCTCTGCTCCTATATGAGCGAGGCCGTAACCCCCAACGAGGAAATGACAAAAGACAACGTCTATGCCTATCCTAACCCCGTAAGACCGGGTTACGCGGGGAAAATCACCATCACCGGACTTACCATGGATGCTGACGTAAAGATAACCTCCAGCAACGGCAGTCTGGTACATCAAGGTCGCAGCACCGCCGGCACTTACCAATGGGATGGCTGTGACAAGAATGGAAAACCGGTAGCGTCCGGCATATACATGGTGCAAACCGCCACCGCCAATGGCGAGAAGGGAACTGTATGCAAGATAGCCATCGTGAGGTAACCTATTTGGCGGTAGTCATCGGCGTGTTTACGCTGATGCAACTCATCGTGCTGCTTTTATTCGGGTATACCCCTTACCATGACAGCAATTGTTATATCGATATAGCCCAACAATGCATAGAGGCGGGAGAGCCTTATCCCACGACACGACAAATACAGGAGGTAGAATTCATCTGGAACATGGGTGCCATCCATTTGTCTTATCTCTCATTGCTTCTATTCAAGTCTATCACTCCATTATTGGTACTCTATGCTTTCATGAAAGGGATGACGGCATGGATGGTCTATCGCATAGCCCGCTATCTCTACGGCAAAAGAACAGCGTGGATTACACTTATACTATATGTCATTTATCCCGCCAATTATGGAGAATGCACGTCCACCTTGACCGAGTTACCCTTTATTTTTTTCAGTTTTCTGGGCATGATTTTCGCTTTAAGGGACAAGACCATTCTCTTGGGTGGTATATGCATGGCGATAGCCAATTGGGTCAGACCGATGGGCATCGTTTTCATCGTAACCATGTGCGCTTATTATCTGTTCCGAAGAAATGAAAGCAAAAAGCGAATGTCATACCTCTGTGGGGCTTATATAGCCACCATATTCTTGTTTGGTTCGCTTTATTATCTAAGGACAGGATACTTCATCTACCAGGCAAAAACAGGATGGATGGCATTGATGCAGTATTCATGGGATCATGACAAGGACAAGCAAACGGATTATCCTCTTTTCGAGCATGGAAATCCCATGTATTATGACGAGAATCAAACAAACGCCATAGACCGGGACCACATTTGGCAACAGAATTTTCTGGTTTGGTTGCCGCATAACCTGGGAGAATACCTATCACAAATGCCAGAAAAGTTATGGCGTACCTATATCTCTGACAACATGAACATGTGTACTTTCATTCCTCACAAACAGGAAAGAGAATACATGTATGAAGAAGTAAGTATGGAAAAACTATACGCGGACTTTCCTCATTATAGTCCCGTACAAGTGCTTACCATCATCAACCTGGCATACTATTACTGCCTATTGATAGCGTTTTGTGTTGTCATTTATATGGCTTACAGGAAAAAACAATTGGGAAAATATGTCATTCCCATCACCATCACTGCGTTTGGTACTATCTTGCTGCTACTGGTAGGTCACGGAGAGACTCGTTTCCATACCCCTTTCATACCGTTTTTCATGATGATGGCCGCATCGCGAATTCCATTGGCCAATCGGAAAAACAATATATGTGCCAATTGATGGTCAAGTTACACATCTCACTATAACATCTCACTAATGAAGGAGTTCCAACTATACAACGCCCACAACCGCAAGGAATGGGTCGATTTAGGTAAGGGGGTTAGCATCTTGTTGGTAGTGCTGTTCCATTGCGAGACTTACCTGCCAATCGTCAATACCGGCACTGCCATCGCGTTCTCTTTCTTCATTTTTCCTTTCCGGGTATGTCTTTGTAAGTGATTACCGCCAATTCTCATTACGCAGGAAACTCAAGCAAATACTAAGAGGCATCATATGGACATATTTGATATTCACTTGCCTTATCATAGTCCCGAAATCACTACTCAACGGAAAAAGCATCACGGAAGGCCTGTTAGACATCGTCCTGGGTTACGCCTCCTGGTTTGTGGTATCATTAGGTGTCGCTCAAGTAGCGTTCGCCATTCTGTTGGCCAAATGCAAACGATTGTGGGTATTCGCCATATTCATGCTGTCCTGTGCAACGATTGGCCTATTCATCCAATCAAATACACAGCAGACACTGCCTTTCCAAATCGAGAAAGCGCTCATCGTAGTGCTGTTTCTGGGATTGGGTATCTTCTATCGCATCTATGAACCACGCACGGAAAAGTATTTTCGCCCGCTTTATTTGTTGATTGAATTGATAAATAATACAGGAATTATCATTACATTGTGGAAAAATATATCTGAATACAGAATTTTTAAGTTATAAGAAAATGATGAAAGACGTTGTCAAATGCTGCATTCCCTTTCTTATAGGGGTCATGATTGGCGTGATGTTATACACATTAGTTGGTTGGTGGGGATTCTTGCTTATTTTTCCATGGATTGGATTCAGCATCACGTTTGGCTGTTTGTTAGTCATAAAACGAAAAGGTATAAAAAAAGACTTAGGACGCAGGATTTGCCTTTTAATGCTTTTACCTTTATTTTTATTGTTCCTTGGTATTTGTCAACGTGAAAATCTACAACTTGAAGAATTCGTGTTTTATTTCTTATTGTTTTTACAAACAGGAATAATCATACGTGTTTGCGTTCACTTTTTGATTGCGAAAATATTTGGACCTTTTATTTGGGGTAGAGGGTTTTGTGGTTGGGCATGTTGGACCGGTGCCATATTAGAGTGGTTGCCAATTAAGGAGAATAAAAAAATACCCGTAAACCTAACAAGGTATCGTTATATTTCATTAATCATCAGTTTAGGTATCCCCATAACCCTTATTTTGTTAGGTTATGATTGGATAAATATGCATATCAATGAACAAGGACATAATATGTTTTTAAACTATGGAAAGCCCGGTTCTTTAATATGGTTTATTGTCAGTAATATCATATATTATGTTCTTGCCATTTGGTTAGCCTTTAAGTTTAGGAAAAACGTGCGTTTTGCAAAATAGCTTGCCCCGTATCCCTGTTTATGAAGTGCCAAACAACAGTCGCCATGATACAACGTACTCCAACAGGAAATAAATGTATATCTTGTGGAACCTGCAATAAGCATTGCCCTATGGATGTAGATGTGATGTCTTATATTTCACAAGGTAAAAAAGTCAAATCAAGTGAATGTATCCAATGTGGTATTTGTACCAATGTATGCCCTCAAAAGGCAATAAATTAAGTCTTTAGCAAATCAGTCTCAAGGCTTTCAATGACCGATGACACTAGTATCGTGAGCCTTTGAGACTAATATCCATGGCGACACTTCAATCCTTTAAGCAGCCTAAAGGTATCACTTTCACTCCGTCAGGACGTGTATAAGCCATTTTCCCTCCTGTCAATATCATCAAGAGAGTAGGCTCACGCAAAGGTACCTGTCTTTCCGTCTTATTGTATTTCTTGATAAGCTGACTGATTTCAAGGAGATGTTTCGCTCCAAAATCTATCTCCATGCCGCCAAGCTTGCACTCTATCAAGGCATATTTCCCATCTTCTAAATGCAACACAAGGTCTGCTTCCAATCCATACCTGTCACGATAATAAGAAATGTGGCTGTTAAAATCCGCCGTATACGCTTTCAAGTCACGTATACACATCTGCTCGAAAATGAAACCAAATGTCTTCAACTGTGTTTCCAATGCTTCCATGCTTACGCCCATAGCGGCCACCGCGGTGGAAGGATCTATAAAACAACGTTTTGGAGCACTGCGTAATGCAGTCTTGCTCCTTATGGCGGGACACCAAGCGTCTATGTCTTGGATGACAAACAATTTCTCCAATGCCGCTATATAGTTGTCATAAGTGTCCATGGACAGAGTTATATCTCCCGACAAAGTAATATCCGCCATGATATTGGTTTTCTTCGCCAATGTACTGATATTCCTGGCATACGACTTTAGGATTTGCCTTGCTATCTTTGGGTTGCGTTGCTTCTTGTCGATAGCGGATATATCATTCTCACATACGCTATTCACATAGTCCCTGGCTATAAGCATGGCGGCTTTCTGGGGCAATTGCAACGTAGCCGGCTATCCGCCACCCTCTGTAAATATTCCATAAGCCTATATCTAAAGGAAATAAATCATGGCTACAAATATACACAATTTATTTCATCTCACAATCACATTCGGCATTTTTGCGGCATTTCAATCGGTATTTTTGTGGCACTTCATTCGGTATTTTTGCGGTAGCGACAGCGTTTACCTTCTATTCCCGGCGTTTTACGAGCCAAGTGATGGACGTTTCCCCATTTGGTATAGCTTTCATGCGGGAGATACTTCGTAATGAGCATAAGTGAATACGGTGATGCAGGAAAGTGAACACGTTAGCGCGGAAAAGTGAATACGCTAGCGCGGAGAAAGCAAGTAGCGGGAGCGTGGGGAAATGAGTAAGGGCGATTCACTTACCTGAATCACCCTCACTCACTTATGTCCATAAAAGCAGGCAGCTGTCAGCTCAGCTCGAGCATGCGCTCGATAGGCTTCACGGCATCTCGGGCGAT
>ENA-OPIL01000293-OPIL01000293.1-human-gut-metagenome-genome-assembly--contig:-NODE-293-length-9667-cov-1.296088_pt1 | contig 9667 bp, 5 predicted proteins | sample MGYA00241398_ERZ501642 | MGnify/ENA primary metagenome ERZ501642 (study PRJEB25962, sample SAMEA2042288) | human gut metagenome | biome: human gut; feature: human-associated habitat; material: faeces... | reverse complement strand
CGGTGAAGTCGCCGATGGCAGGTTACGTCAAGGCATGTTTCGTAAAAGAAGGCGACTATGTTACGGTAGGGCAACCGCTGCTTAGCGTTACCCAAACCCGTCGGCTCATGCTGCGTGCCGAAGTGTCGGAGCGTTATTATTCAAGACTGCATAACATTGCTTCAGCCAATTTCCAGACACCATACGATGACAAAGTGTACAGTCTTGCCGACCTGAAAGGACGTTTGCTCTCGTTCGGAAAGTCTTCGGATGGCACGTCGTATTACGTTCCCGTAACCTTCGAGTTCGACAACCGTGGCGATGTGATACCCGGTTCGTTTGTCGAGGTGTATCTGCTGGCATCCGAGCGGCAGAACGTGCTCAGCGTCCCCGTGTCGGCACTCACCGAAGAACAAGGTCTGTACTTCATCTATTGCCAGATTGACGAGGAGTGTTACCGCAAGCAGGAAGTAACCGTAGGGGCAAACGACGGCAAGCGGGTGGAAATCTTATCCGGACTGAAAGGAGGCGAAAAGGTTGTAACGCAGGGAGCTATCCATGTCAAATTAGCTTCGGCTTCGACAGCCATTCCGGGACATACACATAATCATTAAGAACTTGTCTTAACGGTGCGGTTCCTTTTTCGGAAGGCGGAAAAACGCTTCGGCTTGTGTTCCTTGTTTCATGCGGATAAACCGTCCGGTTCTATTCGGAGAGTGGACTCGTCTTTCGAATAGAATTTTTCAAGCCCCGGAAAAGACCGAAACCGATTGATGACAAGTTCCGGATTTATACGGCTTTTATCTCGTAATGCGTTGATAAATAGCTGGTAAACCTGTAATTAAAAAACTCACATCAAATGCTTAATAAAATTATACATTTCTCGTTACAAAATCGTTTGCTGATTTTGGTGGCTTCGGTGCTTTTGCTGATAGGCGGAACGTATACCGCATACCATACCGAAGTCGATGTATTCCCCGATTTAAATGCTCCTACTGTGGTAGTGATGACCGAAGCAAACGGCATGGCAGCCGAGGAAGTGGAGCAGCTTGTTACGTTTCCTATCGAAACCGCAGTAAACGGGGCGACGAATGTGCGCCGCGTGCGTTCGTCATCCACCACAGGCTTTTCCGTGGTGTGGGTAGAGTTCGATTGGGATACAGACATCTACTTGGCACGTCAGATTGTTTCCGAAAAGCTGGCGGCGGCAAGCGAAGGTCTTCCCGAAAATGTGGGAAAACCTACGTTGGGACCACAGTCGTCTATTTTGGGAGAATTGCTGATAGTAGGACTGACGGCAGACAGCACTTCGATGCTCGACCTTCGTACGTTGGCAGATTGGACGATTCGTCCCCGTCTGCTTTCTACGGGAGGTGTTGCCCAAGTAGCCGTGTTGGGTGGTGACATAAAAGAATATCAGGTGCGTTTACACCCCGACCGCATGAAGCATTACGGCGTAACACTGGGTGAGGTTATGGCAGTTACGCGCGGAATGAACCAAAACACGAACGGCGGTGTGATTTACGAGTATGGAAACGAATACATCGTGCGCGGCGTGGTATCGACCAGCGACGTCGACCGCATGGCTCGTTCGGTGGTAAAGACCGTGGGAGGCGTACCCGTGATGCTGGAAGATGTAGCCGAAGTAAAGGTAGGCTCGCAGCAGCCCAAGCTGGGGGTGGCTTCGGAAAAAGGGAAGCCTGCCGTACTGATAACCGTAACCAAACAGCCTAACACCGGAACCATCGAACTGACTGCCCAACTGGAGGCGGCGTTGAAAGACTTGCAGAAAAATCTTCCGAAAGATGTGAAAATATCTACCGACACGCCAGTCGCGCTTCATCGAAAGCTCCATCAGCAACGTGAAAGATTCGCTTTACGAAGGTGCCATCTTTGTGGTAATAGTCCTTTTCCTCTTTCTTGCCAATACACGTACGACGATTATTTCGCTCATTACCCTTCCGCTGTCGCTGGTGGTGGCGATTCTCGTACTCCATTACATGGGCATGAGTATCAATACCATGAGCTTGGGAGGTATGGCGATAGCCATCGGATCGCTGGTAGACGATGCCATCGTAGACGTGGAAAATGTATGGAAACACTTGCGCGAAAACCGGATGCTACCCGTGTCAGAACGCAAGCCGGTGCGCGATGTGGTGTTCAACGCCTCACGCGAGGTCCGTATGCCGATATTGAACTCTACGCTGATTATTATCGTCAGTTTCGTGCCCCTGTTCTTTTTGAGCGGTATGGAAGGACGTATGCTGGTTCCGCTGGGTGTAGCCTTTATCGTTTCGCTGTTCGCTTCAACTGTAGTGGCATTGACGCTTACTCCCGTGTTGTGCAGTTATCTGTTGGGTGGAAATCCTAAAAAAGACGGACTGCCGAAAGAAGCCTTTGTAGCCGTTTGGCTGAAAAAACATTACGAACGTGCCTTGCTGTGGGCACTGGAACATAAAAAAGCTGTTTTAGGTAGTACGGTAGCTCTTTTCCTTGTGGCGTTAGGCTGCTTTTTTACATTGGGGCACAGTTTCCTTCCTCCCTTCAACGAAGGCTCGTTTACCATCAACGTAAGCTCCATGCCGGGCATATCGCTGGAAGAATCCGACAAGATAGGCAGACAGGCGGAAGAGATACTGATGTCTATCCCCGAAATACAGACCGTGGCGCGTAAAACCGGACGTGCCGAGCTGGATGAACATGCTTTGGGAGTAAATGTGTCTGAAATAGAAGCCCCGTTCGAGCTGAAAGACCGCTCTCACGCCGAGTTGTTGGAAGAGGTCCGTCATAAACTTTCGGTACTTACGGGTGCAAACATTGAAATAGGACAGCCTATCAGCCACCGTATCGACGCCATGCTGAGCGGTACGCAGGCAAGCATCGCTATCAAGCTGTTTGGCGATGACCTGAACCGGATGTTCCAGATAGGCAATCAGATAAAAGATGCCGTGGCCGACGTGGAAGGCATAGCCGACCTGAACGTGGAACAGCAGATAGAGCGTCCGGAGCTGAAGATTATCCCCCGTCAGGAAATGCTGGCAAAATACGGTATCTCATTGCCGCAATTCAATGAGTTTGTAACAGTAAATATGGCAGGCGAAGTAGTCTCTCAAGTCTACGAACAGGGAAAGGCATTCAACTTGGTGGTTCGGGCAGACGAGGATTATCGCGGGACAATGGAGCGGGTAAAAGACTTGATGATCGACGATGCACAAGGACAAAAGGTGCCGCTCAGCTACGTGGCGGATGTGGTATCGGCAATGGGACCGAACACCATCAACCGCGAAAACGTAAAACGTAAAATTGTGATTTCTGCCAACACCAGCGGGCGCGACTTGCGCAGTGTGGTGAACGACATACAAGCCCGCGTAGACCAGCAAATCAAGTTGCCCGAAGGATACCACATCGAATACGGCGGTCAGTTTGAAAGCGAACAAGCAGCCAGCCGCACGTTGCTCTTAACCTCAGTGATGAGTATCGTGGTCATCTTTTTGTTGCTTTACATGCAGTTTAAGAATGCTACCCAAAGCGGCATCATCCTGCTCAATCTGCCGCTGGCGTTAATCGGTGGCGTGTTTGCCCTGCTGGTAACAACGGGCGAACTGAGCATCCCTGCCATTATCGGCTTCATCTCGCTTTTCGGTATAGCTACCCGAAACGGCATGTTGCTGATAAGTCATTACAATCTGTTACGTGAAGAGCAGGGTATGGGCATTCGGGAATGTATTGTTCATGGTTCGCTCGACCGTTTGAACCCCATCCTCATGACTGCCCTGTCGTCGGCATTGGCACTTATCCCGCTTGCTCTTCGCGGAGGATTGCCCGGAAACGAAATCCAAAGTCCGATGGCAAAAGTAATCTTAGGCGGATTGCTTACCTCTACTTTCCTTAACGCCTTTATAGTGCCGATAGTATACGAATTGATGAACCGTAAACAAAACGATAAGTGATTTATGAAAACCATACTGACAACCCTCTGTCTGGCGTTTGCTGTGGTATCGCAGGCGCAGACTATTGATGATGTGTTGCGCAGCATCGAGGAAAACAACAAGACTTTGCAGGCGCAACGGCAGGCTACCCAAGCCGGCAAAATGGAGATACAAACCCGAAATAACTTAGAAGACCCATCGGTAGAATACAGTCCGTTTTTCGCAAAAGGCGTAGACGGCATGGCAAGTTCGGAACTGGTAGTAACGCAAGGCTTCGACTTTCCGACTCTTTACGCCGTACGCCGGCAGTCGGGCAAGTTGCAGCAAGAAGTATTGGAACATCAACAGCAAGCCGCCCGTCGCGAAGTATTGCTTACGGCAAAGAACCTCTGCCTCGACCTGATTCGGCTGAATCAAGAGAATGCCCTGCTTACGGAGCGCAAACGGAATTCCGACGAACTGCTGAAACTCTTTGAAGAACGTTTTGAGAAAGGCGACGCCGGTATCTTGGAAGTCAATAAAATCAAGATGGAGCAGATGAGCATCCAAACGGAAGTGGCTCAAAACAATGCGGCTCACCGCACAGCGCTTCAGCAACTGCTTGCCATGAACGGAAATCTTCCGCTGGAATTTTCGGCAGATACCTATCCGCAAGTAGAGCCGATTAATGATTATAATACTTTATATAACGAAGTGATGACTACCAACGCCGGATTGTTGGAAGCCGATGCAGCTGTACGAGCCGCCACAAAAGAGGTGAACGTAAACAAACAAAGCTGGCTGCCCAAGATTGAAGTGGGGTACCGGCGTAATACGAGTGTCGGAGAAAAAAGCAACGGTTTCCTTGTAGGAGGAAGTCTGCCGTTGTTTTCCAACCGGAAGAAAACAAAGATAGCCCGCGCTCAGGCACTTAGTGCCCAATTACAGTTGGATGATGCTCGTTTGCAGACCGAAGCCCAAGTGCAAAGCCGCTTTAATGAGATGCAGCAGCTTCGCGAAGCCATGCAAGCCTACGATGTAACCCTGATGCACAAAACCTTGCGCTTGCTTAACGATGCCGTAAAAGCCGGACAACTGTCTGTTATCGACTTCTACGTGGAGGCGGAAAATGTATATAAAAACCTGCAAGCCTACATAGCACTTGAAAATCAGTATCAGAAACTGATGGCTTCGATTTACGAAAATCGTTTATAAATCGGTTACTCAGGCATACACCCGGCAAAGGAACAAGGGTGTGTGCCTTTGTTTCTTTCTTAAAAATATGAAAGCAATCGCTCTGCCTTGTTTTTCCTCTCGTTTTTTCTCTGTATCTTTGCGCATGTTAGCATACGATTATGAGCGAAGATACATTGGATAAAGAATCAACAAATACTCCTGAAAAAGAAGAACATTCAAGTTATAAACCGGCTTCCCCGACAGATGAGGCGGTAAAATATCAGCTAAGTGGCATGTATCAGAATTGGTTTCTCGATTATGCCTCTTATGTGATATTGGAGCGTGCTGTACCTCATATCAATGACGGACTGAAACCTGTGCAGCGGCGTATTCTCCATTCGATGAAACGGCTGGATGACGGACGTTATAATAAAGTGGCGAATATCGTGGGGCATACGATGCAGTTTCATCCTCACGGCGATGCTTCCATAGGCGACGCACTGGTGCAGTTGGGACAGAAAGATTTGCTTATCGACTGTCAGGGAAACTGGGGTAACATTCTGACGGGTGACAGCGCCGCTGCCCCCCGTTATATCGAAGCACGTCTCTCCAAGTTCGCACTGGACGTGGTATTCAACCCCAAGACCACCGAATGGAAACTCTCTTATGACGGGCGAAACAAAGAACCGGTTACACTACCGGTAAAATTCCCACTGCTACTTGCACAAGGTGTGGAAGGTATTGCCGTAGGCCTGTCATCCAAAATATTACCACATAACTTCAATGAGCTGTGCGATGCTTCCATCAGCTATCTGCACAACGAAGAATTCAAGCTGTACCCCGACTTCCAGACGGGAGGCAGTATCGATGTATCCAAATACAACGACGGTGAACGTGGCGGGGCGATACGCGTGGGTTCGAGAATCGAAAAGATAGACAACAAGACACTTGCCATTAAGGAAATTCCTTACGGGAAAACGGTGGCCAGTGTATGCGACTCCATCGTAAAGGCCAGCGAAAAAGGAAAAATCAAGATACGTAAGGTAGAGGACCTAACATCCGGCAGTGTGGAAATATTAGTGCATCTAGCCCCGGGTGTATCATCCGACAAGACCATCGATGCCCTCTATGCCTTCACCGACTGTGAAGTGAGCATCTCTCCCAACTGCTGTGTCATCGACGACCAAAAGCCCCACTTCCTCACCGTGAGTGATGTATTGCGCAAATCAGTCGACAACACATTGGCACTGCTACGCCAGGAACTGGAAATCCGTAAGGGAGAGATACTGGAAAGCCTGCATTTCGCTTCACTCGAAAAGATATTCATTGAAGAACGTATTTACAAGGATAAGGAGTTTGAACAAGCCAAAAACATGGATGCCGCCTGCGAACATATCGATGAGCGCCTGACTCCCTACTACCCGACTTTTATCCGCGAAGTGACCAAGGAAGACATCCTCCGGCTGATGGAGATAAAGATGGCACGTATCCTCAAATTCAACTCCGACAAGGCAGAGGAACTGATAGCACGCATGCGAAAGGACATAGAGGAGATAGACCACCATCTGGCAAACATCGTGGAATATACCGTCGACTGGTTCCGTATGTTGAAGGACAAGTACGGCAAAGCCTTCCCCCGCCGCACGGAACTGCGTAACTTCGACACCATCGAAGCAACCAAAGTCATCGAAGCCAACGAAAAGCTGTACATCAACCGCGAAGAGGGGTTCATCGGAACTGGATTGAAGAAAGACGAATTCATAGGCAACTGCTCGCCCATAGATGACGTGATTATCTTCTTCCGCGATGGAAAATATATCATCACACCGGTGGCCGACAAGAAGTTCGTGGGCAAGAATATACTTTATGCCAACATTTTTAAGAAGAACGACAAACGTACCATCTACAATGTCTGCTACCGTGACGGCAAGGAGGGGACAAGCTATATCAAGCGTTTTGCCGTCACTTCCGTGGTGCGTGACCGCGAATACGATGTGACACAAGGTACTCCCGACTCCCGTATCACCTACTTCACCGCCAATCCCAATGGAGAAGCTGAAATCATCAAGGTAACCCTGAAACCCAATCCCCGTGTACGCCGTATTATCTTCGAGGAGGATTTCAGCAACATCAATATCAAGGGACGGCAGGCCATGGGAAATATACTCACGAAACTCCCCGTACACAAGATAGCCTTGAAACAACGTGGAGGCTCCACGCTGGGTGGACGGAAAGTCTGGTTCGACCGTGATGTGCTACGTCTCAACTACGACGGGCGCGGAGAATATCTCGGAGAATTCCAGAGCGAAGACACCATCCTTGTCGTACAGAACAGCGGAGAGTTCTATGCCACCAACTTCGACTTGAACAATCACTATGACGATGGCATACGCGTATTGGAGAAATACGATCCGAACAAAGTATGGACCGCCGTACTCTACGATGCCGACCAGCAGAACTATCCTTACATCAAGCGTTTCTGCTTCGAGGCAACCGCCCGCAAGCAAAACTACTTGGGAGAAAACAAGAACAGCAGCCTCATTCTGCTGACAGACGAGTGCTACCCACGTTTAGAAGTGGTGTTTGGCGGCCACGACAATTTCCGAGAGCCGATGGTGGTGGAAGCCGACGAATTCATCGCCGTGAAAGGCTTCAAAGCAAAAGGTAAGCGCCTGACCACCTATACTATAGAAACCATCAACGAGCTGGAGCCTACCCGTCAACCGGAACCCTCGCAGAAAACCGAAGAGCAGGAAACGGATGAAGAACCGGAAATTCTGGACCCCGACCACGGTAAAAGCGAAGGGGACATACTGGACGAGATGACAGGACAGATGAAACTCTTTTGATGAAGGACGGAAATGAAGTATTAGTGGCTAACGATTACTAATTTGTAATTGATAATTTAATATGTACATATACAAGATAATAATCCTATGCGGACTGCTCTTGGGAAGTGTCGGACTGAAAGCACAAGAAGCACAATGCAGCATCGACCGGAAGCTACGGGCTGACTCCACCAACCGTAACCGTATTATCACCCGTGCCACCATGTATGGTGTCGGCTTCACCAACGTGTTCGACACTTATCTTTCACCTCAGGAGTATAAGGGAATCGATTTCCGTATCTCCCGCGAAAGCATGCGGATGACACGGTTGATGGACGGCAACGTGTCTCTGCAAACTTTCTTCCAGGCAGACTTGGGATATACACACAACAAAGTAGACAATAACAATACATTCTCCGGACTGGCCAACTGGAACTACGGCCTGCATTATAATTTTCCAATCACGGGCAATTTCAAACTGCTTGCCGGAGGAGTCGGCGACTTCAACGGTGGCTTTGTCTATAATCTGCGCAACGGAAACAACCCCGCCCAAGCACGTGCCTATATCAACCTTGCCGCATCGGGAATGGCTATTTGGGACTTGCGCATCAAGAACCGTCCCATCACACTACGCTATCAGGTAAATCTTCCCTTGGCAGGTATCATGTTCATGCCCAACTATGGACAGTCCTACTACGAGATATTTACGTTAGGACATTGGGACGGAGTAGTGAACTTCACCTCCCTGCACAACCAGCCCTCTCTGAGACAAATGCTGACCGCAGACTTTCCGGTGGGACGTGCCCGGATGCGTTTCGCTTACATATGGGACGCACAACAGTCCAAAGTAAATGAAATAAAGACACATACTTACTCGCATGTATTCATGGTGGGGTTCGTAAAGGAACTCTATCTGTTTCCTAACAAGAGAAAGTAAAAAGTGACAAGGTGATAAACGATAAGATGATAAGGATAATGTGCATGAAAAGAAGATATATTTTAATAATTTGGAGTATCCTACTCACGTTATTGCCCCTATTGAACGGATGTATTCGTGAGGAAGAGTTCGACAATACCCCACAAGGCAATTTCGAAGCCTTGTGGAAAATAATAGACGAACAGTACTGCTTCCTGGACTACAAGCAAATAGACTGGGATGCCATCCATGACAAGTACCAGCCACTCATTACCCCGGGAATGAGCTACGACGGTCTATTTGAAATATTAGGTAACATGCTTGCCGAGTTAAAAGACGGACATGTCAACTTGTACTCTTCTTCCAACATGGCGCGCTACTGGGACTGGTATCTGGATTATCCTCGTAACTTCAACGAAAGTATCATTGAAAAGTACCTGGGAAGAGACTACCGCATTGCTGGAGGCGCCAAATATACCATATTGGAGGACAACATAGGATATATCTATTACGGTGATTTCTCCAGCGGCATCGGAAACGGCAACCTGGATGAGATTCTGTTATACCTTTCCGCTTGTAACGGCCTGATTATCGACGTGCGCAACAATGGTGGCGGCAACCTGACAAACGCCACCCGAATGGCACAACGCTTCACGAATGAAAAAGTACTGACGGGATATATTCAGCACAAGACCGGCAAAGGCCATAGCGATTTTTCAGATCCGACTCCCATTTATGTGGAACCTTCCAACAGTATCCGCTGGCAAAAAAAGGTAATTGTCCTGACCAACCGTCATTCCTATAGTGCAACCAATGATTTTGTCAACTCCATGCGCTGTTTTCCCAATGTCACCCTGGTT
>ENA-OPIL01000292-OPIL01000292.1-human-gut-metagenome-genome-assembly--contig:-NODE-292-length-9670-cov-2.818305_pt1 | contig 9670 bp, 13 predicted proteins | sample MGYA00241398_ERZ501642 | MGnify/ENA primary metagenome ERZ501642 (study PRJEB25962, sample SAMEA2042288) | human gut metagenome | biome: human gut; feature: human-associated habitat; material: faeces... | reverse complement strand
GCGTTATCGCACCGAGCCTGCCCAAGTGACCGCTGTCATTGGCCCTTGCATTTCATTGGAGGCTTTCGAGGTAGGCGACGAGGTCTACGAGCGTTTTCACTTGGCTGGTTTTGACATGCCCTCCATCTCCCGTAAGGACGGCAAGTGGCATATCGACCTGCCGGAATGCAACCGCCAGCAACTCGTGAGCATGGGCGTGAGGGCGGAAAACATACAGGTTTCCGGCATCTGTACCTACACTCACAGCGACCGATTCTTTTCCGCCCGCAAGCTGGGCACGTTTTCCGGCCGCATTTATTCAGGTATCTTTCGTCTGTAAGATACTTCCCCATTCCCCATTCTTTTTTATTTATCCTATTTCCCGTTGCGTGGACAAATCGCGGGAACATGGTATATAAAGCGCTTTCACTTACTTGGTAAACTCGTTTCAGCTAATATATAAATCTGTTCCACGTCGTGAAATAGCTATTCCACGACGTGAAACAGCCATTCCACGACGTGGAATAGTTATTTCACGACGTGGAATGCGGTTTTTAGTTAACTCCCCTCGCTTTATATGCCTAGTGCGGGAGATTTATTTCCATAGTGTTCCCAGTTTGTAAGGCATTGTCTTTCGTGAGAGACGGCTTCCTCTTTCGCGGGGAATGGCATCTTCGGTTTTCACGAAAAAATAACAGGAAAACCGAAACAACTTATGGATGTTTTTCGTATATTCGCGACGTAAAACCTGAGTGGTTAAAAGTAGTTATGTTATGAAACAGGATGTACACGCGTTGCTGTCAGAGGTAGAGAGACTGATAGGCAAGGCCAAGAACCCGCTGGGACTGAGAAAGGCGTGGGAATTGATTTCCAAACACAAGAAACTGTCGCCCGAAACGCTGGACCGCATAGCCCTCTTCGCGGGCTTCCAGAGCTGGAAAGACTTCTCGGAAGCCCTCCATGGCGAGGACGACGGCCAGGCCAACTATGACGTGGAGGGGAAATAACCCCTGTTTTCATTACGCTGAGTGGTTTTCCTTGGCAGTTTTTTGATTATAAAGGGATTGTAGAGAAAGTATGCACATCGTCGTTTTCGCCATTTTGGTGGCAGGCCACCTTTTGGGTGCTTTTCTCTCCCGAGGAGAAAAGGCCGATGCCTATCTGGATGCCGCCGCCATTCTTGGGCTGGTGGGGATATTCGTCGCGGGACGAGGCATGCACTTGGCTGTGTTCTTGTTGCTGCTGGCGATTTACGTGGGGCTGCTGTTTGCTTTCTATTATTTTCGGCTTTTCAAGAAAGGCGTGAAGCCTCCTTCCCGTAGAGGCATACCCGATGTCCTGTTGATATTAACCGCCCTTTTCGTGAAAGACCCCTTGGCCATCTCCCTGGTTTGCCTGGCTTACTTGCTGGTGGAGCGATATCTCTTTTACAGAAGGTTCCATGCGCTGGTCTAAGAGATAAAATAAGCCAGAAATCTATTCGTTGAACAAAAAAGGTGATTTTTTTCTGGAATTACCTTGCGATACAAAAATAAAATCATATATTTGCAGTGTCCTCCCATGCCGAGACTGTCTTCGGACAGCTAGGCGAGGGTGGGCGTATACATAAAAGGCGTTTACTTGGACGCTTTGGTTTTGACGATGTAAGAACTTCGCAACTTCAAAACAGTTAGTCAAAAACAAAGCAACAGTGAATGCCCCTAGGTGTATTATATACAGCCTCCATTCATTCCCGCAAGGGATGCGATGGGTAAGGGTGTTTTATATACATACATCAGCGTGGGGCTTTCGACGTTGCTCGTTTCGACTAACTGGGCAATGCGAAGGCCTTTACATCGTGGAACGGGCAACAAGGGCAGCTCCACGTCTTTTTTGTATATCAACCTTGGTAATCATTATTAAGTTCTGGCGGGAAGGGGCTGCTATGCCAGTGTTTTTTGTTTTGGCGTATGAAGTTGAACGAACAGCTAAAAGCTCTTTATGCCTCAAGATGGGGAAGAATTGGCGATTCCTTGCAGGCAGTTGTTTGCGGCGAACATGCGGATGTGAAACCGGCTTATCCGTTTTTGTTGAGTCTGGCTCGATGGGAAGGTGACCAGCCTACTGAAGATTGGTACACCGACGCAGACCTGAAAGTGATGGTTTTCGGGCAGGAAACCAATTCTTGGAAAGGAGATTGTGATGATTTTGGAACGCCTCCTTCTCCTGTTTTCTCTTTTGACGTGTCCATGGAGGCCGTGATGGGCATTTATGAGGAATTTTATGCCACTTATTATCATGATGGCACGTTCAATTATAAAGGGCCTCGCTATGGTATGTTCCATTATGGCTTCAATCGTTTCGCGTTGTTGTTGAATGCGGCTTTACCTGATAAGCGGGTTGCTTACGTATGGAACAACCTGGTGAAGATAGGCAAGGCGGATGGAAAAGGCTTTTGTGGTGCGGAGATTTACGCGCTGGAAAGAGAACACTTCTCCGTTATCCAAGAGGAAATCAATATCCTGAAGCCCGATCTTTTGCTTTTCCTGACAGGGACGTATGACGAACGTATTCGGGACAACTGGCCTGACGCTCAATTTTCCGCATTGTTTCCTTATGAGGTGAATGAGGCGGCACAAGTGATATCTTCGGCGTTATCCATGCCAGCCTATAGGACGAGCCATCCGAGCGCACACTTGCCGAAAGGAACAATGGAAGCGCGGCTGGAAGCCATTGTGAAAGATTTTATGGAGAAAATCATTTAATTACAGCTATGGAAAAATGTAATTGGTGCGGACGAGAAGTCCAAAACGGAGTGTATTATGGAAAAGGTTTGTTCCCTTCGTTCTATTGTTCAAATCGCTGCTTGAATAGGGCGATACACTCGGGAATGGAAAAACCAGGAGGAAAAGCCCATTCCGCTTCACCTGTTGAACGGTTTATGATTAGGTTGGCTTTGATTGCGTTTGCCATTCCTGTTTTGGCCGCTATTCTTGACGCGATAATCAACGCTATTTCAAATCTATTTAAATAAATCAATTATACTACTATGCAAAACCTTGGAAACTCAACAGAAATATCGGGATTGATTGAAAAATCCAAACATACAAGTGCCGGATTAGGAGGCTATATCGTATATATGATAATTCTTCTGGCAATATTGGTGATAGATACCGTGTATTACGAGATAAATACATGGTATGATGTTGATTACGACATATACACCGGGCTATTACAATCAGTCATCTTTTTTTATACCACCGTTTATCTATTTAAAGGAACAGAAGGATATCGGATAATTTTCGGTTGGAAGCGTTGGACGTTAGGGTGTGTGTTCGCTGTTTGGACATTGCTTTCCGCATTCGGAGCATGGAGCTCTTTGGAGCAAACGGGCGAGGAAATACACAGCAAAACAGGATACACGCGAACAGAAATGCGGGAACTGAGGCAAAGTTATCTCGACGAAGGATATAGCGAAAAAGACTTCCAGGCTGACATGTTAGCCGAAATACGAGACAATGAGCTGTATGAACGCATATATGGACTATTGTATATCGCCAGTTGCTGTGGCTTGTGGTATTGGACGGTGCCGGTGAAGAAGTTGGAACACAACGATGAAGACAACGAGGATCCCAATGTCGATACACCTCAATAGTCTTTCGTCATTACGATAAGATATAATTTCATGATTAATAACCGATTAATTCCTAAGAACATGAAACAGACAATGATTTTTACAGTATTGATGATGCTTGCCGTGCAAGTAAGCGTGGGACAAACACTCAAGACATACAGTGGGTTGTATGAAGATGGGAAAGCCACCTATACTTATTATGAAGACGAGAATGGGGAGCGTGTGAAACACGGGAAGTTCACATATAGCAAAACAGATAAAGGATTAGGCGTAGGGGGAGGCATGGCTGTCTCGTACGCGACAACCATATCCGCTTCAGGAAACTACAAAAACGGAATGAAAGACGGGAAGTGGATTTACAAAAACAAAACCGCAGGTGGGAGTATCACGTTCGCGGACTTTTCTGCCATTATCAATTACGTAGATGGACGAATGGAAGGGACGTTGAATAATGCGGGTGTAATCTTCCAAATGAAGAATAACAGAATAATAGGTCAAGTGAAGAAGGTCAAGAAAACGCAAAATGAAAATTGGACCATGATTGGTCAATTTGACGAAGAAGGCTTTCCCGATGGGATTTGGACAAAGGATTACAAATCATATGGTAATCTTTATGTGGATACAGAGAAGTATGTGCATGGATTATTGGTCGCCAAGCAAACAAAAAACGAATCGACTGGTAAAATTACGAGGTGCGAATTTAAGGATGTCAATCCCCAAGAATATCTTGCGGCATATCAACCTGGCAAAGACTCTACCATAGTGGGTAAACTGATCTGTCAAGAAAAAACATATTTCAAGCAAGGCGAGGATAATTACTCATATCTTGAAGATGGCCTGATGCCCGAAGTGTTTGGGGTGGAGATAAGGACAATTGTTGAAAAGATAAAAAAAGGAAGAGGTTTTGGCTCTGAGCAAGAGAAGTATGAGGGCATACCTTTCAAGGAAATTGTGGTCATTGGGAAAGTGGAAGCTCCAAATGAAGGGAGGGTGTTTGACGCGGTAGAACAAATGTCGCAATTTCCTGGTGGAAAAGAAAAATTAATTGAATATCTCTCAACTCATGTACAATACCCCAAAGAGGCACAAGAGAAAGGAATAGAGGGACGTGTGGTCGTGGGATTCGTGGTGAATCGTGATGGTTCCATCTCTGACGTGGAAGTCGCACGTTCTGTTGACCCGTCTCTGGATAATGAGGCTTTGCGTGTGATTAACAGTATGCCTCGTTGGATACCAGGTCAAGTGGGAGGAAAGAATGTACGTGTGAGATATACATTGCCATTACCTTTTAGGCTTCAATGACATCGTGGATTCTATGAAGAGTGTAGAGATGCGGAAACGTGTCTCTACACCATGGCCGTAATTGAAACGTAGATGCAAATCATGATAGTCTTTGTTCCGGACATCATACAACAACGCCAAAGCTTCTTGGCCGTAAATGGCATTGAGGCTTTGGCGTATGTATGCTTTTGACCTAAGCAAAAGCCATGGGGAAAGGGAATGCTGCTTATTCCTTTCCCTTGGCGATGGTCTTCTTCTCGGCGATACGAGCCTTCTTGCCAGTGAGCTTACGCAAGTAGTACAACTTGGCGCGACGCACTTTACCGATCTTGTTTACCTCGATAGAATCGATGTTAGGGGACTCAAGGGGGAAAATACGCTCTACACCCACGGTGCCAGACATCTTGCGCACGGTGAAACGCTTCTTCTCACCCTCGCCGTTGATCTTGATGACCACGCCGCGATAGAGCTGGATACGCTCCTTTGAACCCTCAATAATCTTGTAAGCGACTGTTACGGTGTCACCAGCCTTGAACTCAGGAAACTTCTTGCCGGTGCTGAAAGCCTGCTCGGCAACTTTTATTAAATCCATTGTTTTAAATTAGAATTTAGTTGTTATTAATCCTACGCAACATGCCTGGCAACTCTTCTGTCGGCAGCGGTTACGCGGAAAAGCGGTTGCAAAGTTACGACATTTTATCCACACAGCCAAATTCGCGGCCAGATTTCTTTGTTGATACGCCTTTTTTACTTAACTTTGCCTCGGTTTTGATGGCCTGGGATATGCTTGTGGGCGGATTACCGCTCGTGAAGGCGGAGGGTGTCAAGCGGTAAACAATGAGAAGCGATGAACAATAGAAGTAAGATTTTCGGCTTGGCCTTCTGCACGGCTCTCGCCTTGCAGTGGGGTTGCTCGTCCCGTTACGCCGTTAGTGGTGTGGAACGAGCGCAATTGTTGGTGGACAGTCGTTATGACAAGGCTCCCGACAGTGCTGCGTGGAAGTTCATTTCCCCTTATAAGCGTCAGGTAGACAGTATCATGTCTCCCGTGGTGGGAACCATCGCCACCGACATGGAAGCCCTGCGCCCGGAGAGTTCCCTCAGCAATTTGCTGGCCGACATACTGGTGTGGGCTGGGCAGGCTTTTGATGAGCGGCCCGACTTCGCGGTATACAACATGGGCGGCATTAGGGCATCCTTGAGCAAGGGGGAAGTTACTTTCGGAGACATCGTAGACGTGGCCCCTTTTGAGAACAAGATATGTTTCATGACGCTTTCGGGCGACCAGGTGATGGCTCTCTTTCGGCAGATGGCGAGCCGAGGTGGTGAGGGGATTAGCCATGGAGCTCATTTGGAAATTACCCCAGACGGGCAGTTGCTGGCGGCCACATTGAATGGTGAGCCTATCTCGCCTGCCCGCGAATACCGGGTGGCCACGCTTGATTACTTGGCGGAGGGCAATGACCAGCTGGTCGCTTTCAAGGAAGGTACCCAGAGGCTTTTGCCCCAAGGAGAAGCCAACAACGTGCGCTTTGTCATCAGTGAGTATTTCAAGGAGCGTCAAGCCAAGGGAGAGACAGTGACAAGTGCGGTGGAAGGGAGAATCGTCGTGAAATCTCAAAAATAGTGAATTGATCCATGAAAGCTGTAAGATATATATTGCTGGGTATGGCTTGTGCCTTGACATTAACGGTGAGGGCGCAAAAAGAGCTTATGATATTGCATACCAACGACACGCATAGCTGCGTGATGCCCTTGAACAAGAACCTCGCCGACACGGCGATAGCGGACAGGGGTGGCTTTCTTCGAAGGGTGTCCCTGGTGAAAGAACAAAGGACGCAAGACCCCGAATTGTTGCTGTTGGACAGTGGAGACTTCTCGCAAGGCTCTCCTTACTATACGCTCTTCAAGGGAGACGTGGAAGTGGGGCTGATGAATCAAATGGGCTATGATGCCGCCACCATAGGAAATCATGAGTTTGACTATGGGCTGGACAACATGGCGAGGTTGTTCCGCTTGGCTAAGTTCCCTATCGTTTGTGCCAACTACGATTTTACGGGCACTCCCCTGCAGGATGTAGTGAAACCTTGGGTAGTCTTAAAACGAAAAGGACTGAAGATAGGTGTCTTTGGCTTGTCGCCCGAATTGGAGGGTTTGGTGTCTCATCAGAATTGCGTGGGCGTAAAATATCTAGACCCCGTGAAGACGGCTTTGGAGGTAGCCACCTTGTTGAAAAAGGAGGAGAAGTGCGACGTGGTAATATGCCTGTCTCATTTGGGATGGGGTGTTTTAGGCATGGATGATGCCATGATGATAGCTGGCAGCCGATATATTGACGTGGTACTGGGCGGCCATTCCCATACGGACTTGCCCCATCTGGAATACCAAGAGGATATGGACGGCAAGCGTGTGGCCGTGGATCAAAACGGCAAGAGTGGCGTGAAGATAGGCAAGTTGACCCTGCTGCTCACTCGAAGTAGAAAGTGAGCGCAATCATCTTGGTGTGCGCCTCGTTTACCGACAGCGTGTAAGGCAGCAAGTTCTTGTCTTGCACGTTGTTGGCGTAATTGCTGTCATAGGTGTCCATGATGCTGTACATGAATTTCAGCTCTGGGCGCAGTTTGAAGAATGGCAGGTAGAAGTCGCAACCCACGCCCACTTCCAGGTAGACATCCGTCTTTTTCAGTCGCATGTATTCCCCGCTGTTGCCGCTCAAGTTGAACATGGGGCTGACTCCCGCCAGCAGGTAAGGCCTGTGGGTGTTGTATCGGGGGGCGGCGAATATCAGCTCGCAACTCCCTGCCATGTAGGCGGTTTTCATGTCCTGGCTCACCTCTGTGGGGTTGCCTTGCGCGTCGGGCAAGGTGTGGTTGCGGTAAGTGATGTGCCTCGTGCCGAAGTAAAGTGTGGGGGCGAAGCGGAACTGGAAGTGCGTGCTGAGTCTTAACTCAGCCAATACGCCCACGGTGAAGCCTGGATCCCAACGGCTTTGATCTGTGGAGACCATGGAGTGGACTTCGTTGCCTTGGTCGTCTATATAAACCGTGGGGCCGGCGTTCACGAACTCAATGTCTTGCAGGTGTGTGCCCACCAATACGCCAAAGTGCAATTTGCGAAGGTCGGTATAAGGCCTGTTTTGCACCGTGCGCTCTTGAGCCGAAAGGGAAAGTGGAGCCAAGAGACATAAGAGCGATATGATGGATATGAGTTTCTTCATGTCTTTATAACGGACAAGACGGTTTGATATTGCCTCGGGTTTTATTTCGAAGTAGTATAAATTGCGAAAAAAGCATACCCATTTCTAGGTATATTCGGTGGAAATGTTTACCTTTGCATCTCGGAAACCGACATTTTCGGCATTGACTTTACACAAACATTATTAACAATAAAAACTAAAGAACTATGGCTTACGTAATTGGTGACGCTTGTATCGCATGCGGTACTTGTATCGATGAGTGCCCCGTAGGAGCTATCTCTGAGGGCGAGAAGTATTCAATTGACCCTGATGCTTGCACAGAGTGCGGCTCTTGCGCCGCTGTTTGTCCTAACGAGGCAATCAGTCTTCCATAACAAAGGGAGATTTCTTTTAGTTACATAAAACAGGGGCAGTCTCCTTCGGGGACTGCCTTTTTCTTTTCGTGGAAAACGCAGTAGTACTGCATTCGGGGTTTCAGTACTACTGATATTCAATTTCAGTACTACTGGTATTCGTTTTCAGTACTACTGGTATTCGTTTTCAGTAGTACTACGATGTAAAGTCACTAGAGTTAGTGGAAGCATGCGCCTCTGCTCTTTCTGTTTTCACTCCGCTCCGTAAGCGTGGGCAATTTCCAAGATGTAGATGTCGTGATAGCCTCCCTTCCCCTCACCATACCATTGGGCGATGTTGGAATCCAGGAAGGAATCGGGCGACATGTGATTTTTGTATAGCTTGCGACACTCCAGGGTGAGGCGGGCTTGCTCAAAGGTCACGTTGCCCGATTGGGTGGTGACGGGCTTCAAGCCAGTCAACGCCATCTTGTCCGTGTTCCTTCCGGAGCGGGAACCGCAAATGTTGTATGCCTTGCGCATTTCCTCTTCATGGCCAAGGAAAGAGAGCGTGAGCGTTTCATTTTGCTCAATGAATTCGTGGGTATAGCGTTCTGGGCGGATGAAGATGACGGCTACGGGTTTGTTCCATAGCCACCCCACACATCCCCAAGAGGCGGTCATCGTGTTGAAATGTTCCTTGTCGCCCGAGGTCACTAACATCCATTCCTTGCCAATGGCGGTAAAGAAGTTGTCGGGCAGTTGTTTTACGTTTAGCTCTTTCATGTTTTTCTTATACATTATATAATATAGAATACGAACGCGAATATAATAAAATTTGGCGGAAACCTGCCCGCTTGTCGTGGGAATTGAGTAATTTCGCGGCAAAACCAAACCAAAGATGATAGAGAAACATATCCGAGAGCAGGTAATAGACCTGATACGTCAAGAGGTGGTGCCGGCTATAGGTTGCACCGAGCCCATGTGTGTCGCCCTTTGCACGGCTCGTGCCCGTGAGGCTTTAGGGACAATGCCGGAAAGGGTGGAAGTGTGGTTGAGTGCCAATATACTGAAGAACGCCATGGGTGTGGGCATACCTGGCACGGGAATGGTGGGTTTGCCCATCGCCATTGCCTTGGGCGCACTCATCGGCAAGAGTGAATATCAATTGGAAGTGCTCAAGGACTTGACTCCGCAAGCGCTGGAGGAAGGCAAGCGGTATATAGGTGAGAAACGTGTGTCCATACATTTAAAAGAGGGAATAGAAGA
>ENA-OPIL01000255-OPIL01000255.1-human-gut-metagenome-genome-assembly--contig:-NODE-255-length-10329-cov-2.672766_pt1 | contig 10329 bp, 6 predicted proteins | sample MGYA00241398_ERZ501642 | MGnify/ENA primary metagenome ERZ501642 (study PRJEB25962, sample SAMEA2042288) | human gut metagenome | biome: human gut; feature: human-associated habitat; material: faeces... | reverse complement strand
AAACCGATTGGTCGGTTATTTTATCTGTATTGAAATAACTGCCAAAGTAAGTGATGTTCACGCGGTTCAGCGAGTCGGCGTAGGTCTGGCTGATTTGATTATTACCATTGGCATGTGTCAGCGCATTCCCCGTGTTGACATAGGTCGAAAAGAGTATGTCGTGCCGCTTTTTGACAATGATATTTGCCACCGGGCCTTGAGTCATACTCATATAGCGGGCCGGTGCTATGGGGCAATACTCCACACTTTTGATATCTTTGGCCTTGTAGCTGCGCAAGTCAATGCCGGTTGAAGGCACGCCATTGATCAGGATGAACACTTCCTGGCGGTCGTACGACTCCAGTTTGGTGCCGTTCAGCGATGCTGTAAACAGGTTCAGAGTCGACACCGCATCCAGAGCATTCGTACCGAACTTACGGTTTTCGTCCGTCATATAAAGCAATATATGGTCGGCCTTTTTCTCCATCAGTTTACCTTTGATAACCACTTCGTTCAGTGCGCTATCCACCTTTTCAGTCCTCACCACACTGTCGCGCTGCACCGCAACTGCGCTGTCGGCAGCCTCAGTTTGCACCTGCTGTGCCGAAGCAGCCATGCCCCAGCAGCAACCCCACAATGTCAACCCAATCAAATATCTATTTGTATTCATGGCTCAAGAAGTTTAAGAGTGAGTATTCTAAGTTCATATCTTCTCCTTCGTACTTACAATACGTGTCTCCACGAAGGAAATTCCGAGGGCAAAGTCCCATACATAAGGGCAGAAATTTGCATTTCAAACATCGGGAATTTTCAAACGATTTGCTTTGGTATTTCAAATCAATGCCATCATTCCATTCAATTGTGCCTTGGTTTGTCAATTTTCCTAAGGCATTTTTGTTGTACAAGTCATCGCATGCTGTACATTTTACAACGTTGCCATTGAAGTTTATGGCATTATAATATTCTTTGTTGGCATAACATGGTATGAAATGAAGATTGTGGTTCAATCGTTGAACCTGATAGCCCGAATCTTCAAAAAGATCCATTATGTCGGATATAGCAGTAGCAAACGACTTGTCAACTCTTTCCTGCCATACTTTTTTTAATGCTACACCGATTTGCTTACGAACTTCCGGGTCAATCAAACCATTAACTTGCTCCACAATATTGGCAGATAGCGTTTGGTGGGTATAGTTAATACGAAGCGTTAAGCTGATGAGTGGATTTTTCTTGAGTAAATAATTTATATTTTTTAATACATGCTTAAATGCCGAATCACAACCGTTCTGAAATTTTACTTTGTCGTGTTCCTTTTGTTCTCCGTCTAAAGTTATTTGAAAATGTCTGAATTGCAAGTCTTCAAGTTGCGATGCCACACTTTCGTCTATGTAATATCCATTGGTTGTTGAAGTGTTTTGAAATGGAATATTTGCCTCCTTACATTTATTGATAGCGTACTTGCTTAAAGGCACAATGATTTCTTTAAAATACATGAAAGGTTCTCCGCCAAACCAGTCCAAATGGAGGGAGGATATTTCTTTTTCTTCAATCATATAATCAATGTGTCGTTTCAACTTTTCAAACGTTTCGGTCGACATCTTAGAGGGTATATGATTCTGTATGCAATACCAACATTTAAAGTTGCAATCAAGCGTTGGCAGTACAATCATGTAATAATCTTTACTATGAATCGAAGCATCGTTTTTTTGGCGAATAATATCAAGTTCATCAACTGAGTCATCAATGATAAATCCACCTTGTTTCAACTTCTCATAAAAATCAGGAACAGCAATAGCCAATTTATCTGTGTTGTCGAGTAACTGTTCCAACTTTTTACTCAAAGCACCACTCAATCTGAAATGTTTATGGGTAAGGCCGTTATACCAATAGGAATAATTGGCATCATATAGTATATAGTTATATTTGCTTATTTGCATAGGATACTTGTAGAAAAGAAACAATAGTGTAGAAATGGAATCTGATTATTGGATAATCGATAATCAGATTCCTACTGAAGTCCAATAACTCTATTTCAATAAGAAGCAATGCTGAAATTCAACATCTGTTTAACTCATTGAAAAAGCATTGATGTTTTTCATTGCTGGGGTTTCATAGTGATGTCGCCACCTTTATCTGGTTGCGTGGTTGCTGGTGTATAATTGCAGCCAGTAACTTTGTTGGAGCATTCATATTGATCTGCACCGTATGCACATCCAATAGCCGTGTTGGAACATCTGAATTGCGCCTGTGACAAACTTGAAGCACCGCCTCGCAATTCAATAGTTTGCATTTCTTGCAATTCCTCAAATGAAAATAAATCTTGTTTCATAGATTTTTTTTTTAATGTAAAACAATATTAGATTCGCTAAGGGTTATGTAAGGTGAACCCAAAAGTCTTGTGAATTATATGTATGCAAATGTAACGAAAAAACAAATTGATAGCAAGTTATTTTAGAAAAAAATATGGTTTTGTGTTTCTAAAACTAATAGAATGATAGATTGTATTTGATATTTGTGTGATAATGATATTAAAAAGTGATTGTTTTAAAGATGAATTTCATTAGTGTCCAATAAAAATGGACGAGTTAAAAAATTAATCAAATAGTCCTTCAAAAAGGGGATAATCGAGTTCCTTGATATCGTTGAAATCAGTCTTATCGAACAGGTCACGTAAGTTCGTTTTGTCCGTTAGAGAGATGCTTAGAATCTGCAAAACTTCATAAGTTGAGCGTTTCAATTGCATATCGTGTTGGACAATAGCTACAAGACAGTATGTGATAATAGCTACACTGATTTGAATGCGGACAGCGTTTTCCGTTGTGCCCCAGAATTTTTTTATTTTAAGGTGTTGCTTTAGCCATTTGAAGAATAGCTCGATCAACCATCTTTTCTTATAGAGATTAGCAACGTCCAATGCAGAAATATGTGTTGCGTTTGTCAGGAAAGTGAACTCACGGTCACCCTCTTCATCGTAGTAACGAATGAATCGGAATGACTCGGGATATTTCTTCTCTGAGAGATATCCGGTCAGTTTCACTTCAGCATCTGTAAGTACATACTTAGGCATCCTACGTTTCCATTTAACCATTGTGTATTTCAAGTTCGTTTTAGCTCTGACAACGAAAAAGGAACCTGTCAGGTGTATCCTATATAATTCCTTAAAAAAGTCATAAGCCCTATCGAACATATAATAAGCATTTGGTTCATAATGGATTGAACACATCTCTGTAGAGTCGTGCTTCGATGCTGTGGTTACAGTATAGAAGGCAGGAACTTGTGCTTCAATGTCATATAAGACATGAGCTTTCACTCCTCCTTTCTTTCTTCGGAACTTCGCCCATGGAAATGTGGCTAGACACAACGGAATGGTTGTTGAATCAAAAGCGTACTTATTTCCTGGGATTTCCAAGATATTGATTGCTCGCTTTTCGCAAGCTTCCTTCATTATATAGAATGCGAAGTCTTCAAAGATTCTGTAGTCACGATTCTGATTAGCATAAGCGAGAGTGGCTTTGGCTATTGGATTGCGTCCCAAACCAAGATGATACTGCTTAACTCGGTGTGCTTCAAAAGCCACAATTAGGTCGCGAAGACTCTCACGATTGCTCAGTTGTCCGAACATCATAGCAAGCAGCTGATTCCAGCAGGTGAACTGCTTCACGTAGCGATTGCCATCATACTTGCGAACGAAGTTGTTGAACTGGGTTCTGTTCAGAAAAGCGGTAAGTTGAGCGAATACGTATTTATCTTGGTTCATAAGCGGCCTTCAATTTGACCGCTAAGCTACGAATTCAAATCCGTTTCATTCTAAAGGACTGCTTAAAAGACTGTATTTCAATAATTTCAAAGACCGATTAGCTAACTTTTATTGGACAGTAGTGATTTCCAATATAAAAATATTGCAAATGCAATAGAAATAGGTAAGATTAAAAAATATAAAAAGATGAAAATGCTCTCTGACTATAATATTGCCCAGGCACCACAATCTTTTTGTTATATATCAGATTAGAATATAAAAATATGAACAAGACAAACGAACAAGCTTTTGAAGCTTTGATAGAAAAGGCGCTTGTTGGCACAACATTAGAAGAACGTCAACAAACAGGTGTTAATGATATTGATGCACAGTCTCCAGACTTAGATAAATATTATTGGGGGCTGCCGAAGGATATGTCCGACAAGAAGTATGCTTTTGATATGCGTCGTTTGTGGTCGTTCTTGAGGACAACCCAACAAAATATTATAGATGAATATAAAGGAAAAAACATTGAAAACGAACTTCCTAAGCAACTTTCGAAAGCAATTGATACATTTGGTATTATTGAGGTACTAAGGAAAGGTGTAGATATAGATAATATTCATGTCACAATGTTTTATCCGAAACCATCGCCTGCCGATAGTCAATTATCAAAAGAAAAATATATTCAAAACCAATTCTCCGTGACCCGTCAGCAGACCTTTTCTGTTAGTAATCCAGGCTTGGAGATTGATATGGTGTTGTATGTAAATGGTCTGCCGTTATTTACATTCGAATTCAAGAATCCATGGACACATCAGACTGCCAAATATGATGGTCAAAAACAATATAAAGAGGAACGGAATCCAAAGGAAACACTTTTGAAATTCGGTCGATGTCTTGCCCATTTTACAATGGATAAGAACGAAGTATATTTCACCACTAAATTGAATTCGGGCAAAACATTTTTTATGCCGTTCAATCAAGGTCTGCCCGATGGACAGGGAGCAGGAAATCCAGTTAATCCTAATGGGGGATATAAAACCGCATATATGTGGGAGAAGGTCCTGCAAAAAGATATTGTGGCAGACATAATTATGAATTATGTGCTATTTGATTATGGTGAAGCAAAGACTCAAAAGAAGGTTCCTCATATCATGTCCAATGCCAAAAAACTTATATTTCCACGTTTTCATCAGCTTGATGTGGTTAGTAAATTGATTATTGATGTAGCAAAAGTTGGCGTTGGTAAAACTTATTTGATTGAACATTCGGCCGGTTCAGGAAAATCAAATTCAATAACGTGGTTGGCATACAAACTTATAGATATTTGTCCTGTTACGATGGATGCAGTTCGTGCAAAGACACTAGATTCGCGTTTGTATGATTCTGTGATTATCGTTACAGATCGTAGATTGTTGGACAAGCAGATAACAGACAATATTAAGGCTTTTGGTAAGAGTGAAAAAATTGTAGCTCATGCTGATACCTCCAAAGACCTGAAAAAAGCCATTGAAGATGGAAAGCGAATAATTATTACAACTATCCAGAAATTCCCTTATATATGTGATTCTATATCGGATGTGAGCGAACATAATTTTGCTATTATCATTGACGAGGCACATAGTTCGCAGTCTGGTATAGCTGCTGATAGTGTGAATAAAACAATTCAGAAGGACATGGATTGTGAAGGGGCAGATACTGACGAACTTTTGGAAAAACTGATGAAAGATCGTAAAATGAGTACAAACTGTTCTTACTTTGCATTTACAGCAACTCCAAAGAAGGAAACACTTGAAAGATTTGGTTCAGAGGATAAAGACGGAAAATTCCATCCATTCCATCTTTATAGTATGAAACAGGCTATTGAAGAAGGATTTATTCTTGATGTGTTGTCTAACTATACGACATATAAAAGTTATTATGAACTGACAAAAAGTATTGAGGATAATCCTGAATATAATAATGAAAAAGCCCAAAAGTTGCTCCGCAGAGCTGTAGAGCGAGAACCTAGGACTATAGAAGCCAAAGCTGAGATTATACTGACACATTTTGATGCTAAGATATTCCGTAATCATAAGCTGAAAGGAAAGGCGAAAGCTCTGGTGGTGACTAAAGATATTGAGTGTGCGATTTTATATTATAAGGCACTCCAGAAGTTGGTGGAGGCAAGGAAACTTCCTTATAAGATATTGATAGCATTTTCTGGAGAGAAACAGATTATAGACAAAAGCATTGGATATGATACTCCAATATATAATACAAATAACATATAAGCTGCAGAACCTTGTGGAGATTATTATGTTACACGCCGCTATACAGAGGCAGAAATGAATGGATTTCCTGATACTCAAACAGCTGAAAAATTCGAGTCAGATGATTATCGTATTTTGGTCGTTGCCAACAAATATCTGACAGGATTTGACCAACCGAAGTTGTGTGCTATGTATATTGATAAGCCTTTAGATGGCGTGTTGGCTGTTCAAGCTTTATCACGTCTTAATCGGGCAGCTCCTGACCTGGGTAAGCTTAGCGAAGATTTATTTGTTCTCGACTTCTATAATAAAATAGAGGATATAAAAGAAGCTTTTGACCCTTTTTATACTGCCACAACTTTATCAGAAGCTACAAATGTGAATGTACTTCATGAATTAAAAGCTACATTGCTTGGAATGGGTGTATTCGATATGGACGAAGTGAATGAGTTCATCAATTTGTATATTCGTGGAGAAGAAGCTGACAAATGGGCTCCTATTATTGATGTTGCTGCACAACGATTTAATTCAGAAATTGAATGGGCTGAAAATGGGAAAGCTGATTTTAAGATGAAATGCAAGCAATTTGTTAAGGTTTATTCCAAAGCAGCTGCTATTATGAGTTATGAAGTCAAGGATTGGGAAAAATTATTCTGGTTTTTACGTTTCCTAATACCTGAACTTTATATTGAACCCAATGGCGGTAATGATATAAAAGACTTGCTTGATTATGTCGATTTAAATACATATGGCTTACGTCGTACCGTTTTGAATGAGACAATTAAGCTTGATGCTGGAGAAACGGTAATTGACCCTAACAAACCTATAATGGTAAATGCTGGAGGAGAAGATGATGAGCCTAAAGATCCATTGGATATAATTCTTAAAGATTTTAATGAACGATGGTTTAAAGGACGGGATGCTACGCCTGATGATCAGAAAGCAAAATTGATAAGCATTACAAAAGCTGTAACGGAGGATGAAGATTATCAGACTCTTGTTGTGGGTAATCCTGATAAGCAGGCTGTCGATGAAGCAATGGCTACTATAATCGATCGAATTATCCGAAAAAAACGTAAAGGTGATATGTCTTTATACAAGGAATATCAACAGAACGATGGTTTTAAATATAATCTGCGTAATCTGATTAATCGAATGCTAGGTGATCTCGACTATGTAAAATGAATGTATATAAGTAAAATAATTTTATCTACAAAAAAGAAAGCAGATGGAGTGGTGGAAATACTCAATACCAAAGGCTCTGAATTTTCTCTTTTTGATGAGAATTTCCTGAAAGAAATTGCTGATATGAAAGAGAAAAACTTTGCACTCGAACTGCTCAAACGCTTGCTTGAAGAGCATATCAAAAAGCACGCTAAAAAGAGAATGGTTGAAGCCGAAAAATTCAGCGAAATGCTCGATGCTCGTCTTGCCGAATATTTGCGTGGATTGATTTCCAACGAGGAGGTTATCAAAGAACTGCTTAAAATGGCGCAAGAGCTGAAAGTAAATGCAGAACAAGCGTCTGAATTGGGGCTGACCGAAGAAGAACAAGCTTTTTATGATGCCTTGACAAAACCGCAAGCTGTACGGGATTTCTACGAAAATGACCAACTTGTTGCTATAGCAAAGGAATTAACTGAAGCCTTACGCAGTAGTAAAACCATTGATTGGCGACAGAAAGAATCAGCTCGTGCCAAGATGCGCTCTATGGTAAAACGATTGCTCAAAAAGTACAAGTACCCGCCTGAAGAACAAGAAGCAGCCCTCGAAACCGTTATCCGTCAATGCAAACTATATGCAGATTCTGATGATAATTAGTACACAATAATTATTGCAATAATAATTCTGTAATATAAAAGCTACAAGTTGACATGAACCTCAAAAGTTAGACAAAAAACTTTCTGGGTTCATGTCAATTTGATACATTCACTCCTTTTCGGAGCTAAGATTTATTGGCAGATAGAAATCCTTAGCATATTCCTCATCAATATCACTAGATCCGCCGATGATCATCATTGGCTTATTGGCAATTACCTTATCAGCCAGATTCTCATTGAGAAATTGACCCAGCAAATCAAGTTCATCATGAAATGTACTATGATTAGTATTAATAATCTTTCGCATGTCAAGATAAGATAAAAATTCATCTTCTGATTCAACAAAGTCAGCAACAACCATCAAGTCAAATAATGACACAACCCATGTATCACGGAAGCGTTCCTCCATCAAACTAGCAGCCACAAGTTTATCCATCTGTCCCAACAACGAAGAATAATGCTGAAAGGTTACAGCTATCTTGTATATTGGTTTTGTCTTGTTAATTAAAACTGCCCCTTGTTGTGTGCCAAATATAGGTTCTGTTGAGTTATTGATAAAATCAACTGACCTGCAGCATTGTTTACATGCCTCAGCAACAGATGCCTTGAATTTATACTTGGCTCCATCCAACCTAACTCTGTCCTTATAAGAAAGTTCATGGGCTTTAACTTCTATAATATAGACGGCCTTATCTGAAACGCCAAGAATATCTAGTTCTGGATTCTTTTCTACCTCATCCTCCACTATCTTGTAATGTACAGAAGAATAAAATGTGACATCTGACAGAAATGACTCCATAACAGACTTTACTTTATTTTCAATATAAACGTCTCGGCTAATCGGACTTGTGTTCTGCTGGAAATTCTTCTGGTAATAAGCTCCATCGCGCATCATAAGTTTTTCTGCAATCAAGAACAGATTTCTATGAGGAATCATAGGAGTAAAGCAATAGTATTTATCACCATCTTTAACAAATGGTTTTTCAAAAATACTATGACCATTCATAATACTGCCTTTGAATTCGCTTTCTGCAAGAAAAGCAGAATTATCGCCAAATTCCATAGAAAGAGAATCTAGAATCCTTGTTTCTACTTCGTTTTGAGGATAGACCCAAAATATCTTATCAGAGTTCCCATAATCATTTGGTTGATACATTAGGAAATGCATACCGTCTTCCGTGTGTGCTACATCCGGGTTTGCCTCAAAGAACGCGCCAAACAGACCTTTTGAGAAATCTCGATTCTCTAATGTAGCTTCATCGTCAATAGGACCAAATGTCTTTTCGTCCCATTTCTTCCACCGTTCATGCATTTTTGTTATGCCATAGATATTCTCTTGACTAGCAATCTTGCATATAACTCTATTTTCCAGATCCATAAAGAATTCAAATAGTTGGTCAACACTATATCCAAATTGTTGTTTGTAAAAGGTTGTATGAGGGAAGAACATTTCTTTAAAGACTTCATATACATGATTTTGATAACCATCACCACGAACAGCTATAGTATCCATATGAATCATCCAATCAATGGACTGCATAGGATCATCAACTAAAGGCATATCTTGATAGATATATGTCATGAACAAGGCCCTCAATCGATTTTTTAAATCCTTAACTACTTCTTCTGTGGGATTATCTATGCCATCATTTGGCATTGAAAGACCAAAGTTCATTGCATATTCCGCTATCACTTCAGCATTTTCGTCCAAATGCATCTCTGTGCCATTCATCTGTGCCATAAAATACTTTTCAAGATTGGGAAGGTTATCTAATAAATATAATCCAATGCTTCCAAGCAACTGCACAGAATCATATTTCCTGAAATAGCCCTCAATCGTCTCAATATGCTCTCTTAAAGTTGCATTGACAGTATCTTTATCCTTAAAGACCTTAAGCAAGCGTTTACCCATAGCGCGCATTTGTGTTTCAAATAGATTAAAGCCATTGATGGATTGCTTAGCCATTACCTTTTGTTTCTTGGGTTTAGGCTGCTGTCTTTTCTTCTTGGTATGTTTTTTCTTTTTAGTCATAATCTTCTTTAATTTATTTACAAAGTTACTCTTTTTATTCGGTTGTACGTCAAAATATTACGATTATTATCACTAATATTTGCACTCTGTTTGTCTTCTCATTGAAAAGCCTCTTTTCTGCTGGTGGTCATAATTCCCTTCCACCACATTGTCAACCTCTCGTCTGGCTTTGATTTGCTTCCGGTTGTCAAATTCACCCTTTTGCTTGGCGGTGAAGTACAGGAAATCCCCTGCTGCCTGATGAGATTGTCTGTCATCCCCGAACAGGTTAAGGGCGCTCTTGATGTCAGATACCTGTTCCGTATCAAAACGTGGCTTGTAATAATCACGGGTGAAACGGATGACACTGTGTACCGCCTTACGGAAGATGTCGCTCGTTTTTAGCAGCAGGAAACTGAGACAACCGATGATATGGCTTTGCCATGCAATCCGGTTCTTGAGTCTTGTTGTTTCCTGTGCATGTTCCGTTTCCTTGCGGTTCAGTTCGGACAGGTGTTTGGCCTCCAG
>ENA-OPIL01000251-OPIL01000251.1-human-gut-metagenome-genome-assembly--contig:-NODE-251-length-10385-cov-1.978993_pt1 | contig 10385 bp, 6 predicted proteins | sample MGYA00241398_ERZ501642 | MGnify/ENA primary metagenome ERZ501642 (study PRJEB25962, sample SAMEA2042288) | human gut metagenome | biome: human gut; feature: human-associated habitat; material: faeces... | reverse complement strand
CGTTCTTGCGGCGTCCCGCCAACAGCTCATCCTTGTCGTTCACAATCAATGCTACCGTGGCCGAACTGGGATTGGCGTAATAGGTAAACCCGCAGTCTTGGCACTTGCGGCTCTTCACGTTGTGAATCTCAAAACGTGAAGAGCCGCAGAGTGGGCAATATTTGAATTTCTCCAGGGGATGAGCCATGCCTTACCAATTATCTGTGCGGAAGGGGAAGAGCGGCAACAACGCGCCATTCTTCACGTTGCCGTAGCCCCAGTTGCGGAATGCGTAGCGCACGGCCACGGGCTTCTTCACTTCAGGACAGGTGATGATGATGCCTTTATAGGCTTGGTAATAAGCCTTGGCTTTGTGGAATACTTTGTCCTCGCCTGCCACCTCAAAGCCTTGCAAGTCCTCGAAACGGCTGATGGCTCTATAATCATTTTGCAAGGTCACGACGCAGGTGTCATTGCTGATGCGTAATTCCTTGAACTCGGGACTTTCACACCATATCTCCTTCATGCCATAGGTTTTGTTGAGTGCCTGGAGTGCCAGCCGTTCGCCTACGGGCTGTTTCTGGCAGGGGTGTATCTGTTGGCTCTCGTAGGGATAAACCAAATCGTCTGTGCAGACAATGCCGCAGTTGGGGATGATTTTGGATGCCTTCCATTGCTGCTCACGCAATTTAGGGCCGGCGTCTCCATTGGGGTCTCCATTGAAATAAGGAGCTATCTGCACGAAATAGAAGGGGATGTCGCCCAACTTGAAATCTCTGCGCCATTGTTTTACCAACAAGTCCATGCGGGCAGTGTATTGTCCCGCGGGGGCACCTACGTTGGAACAACCTTGATAATACAAGATTCCTTTCACGGTGTAATTCAAGATGGGGTGGAAAGTGCCGTTAGCCCAAAGCAGGGGATAGAGGAAGTCCCATTGGAACTTCTTGGTCATAGTCAAGGAATCAAGATTCTCGTCTGTGTGTTGGCGCAAGTTGGCTTCGTCCAGCCAACTCTCTATACGGGTACCGCCCTTGTTGGCCATGATTAGACCTACAGGTACATTGAGCGTGCGATTGACCACTTGGGCGAAGAAATATCCCGTGGCTGAAGCCTCTCCTATTGTGTTTTGGTTGACTTCTTTCCATTCGCAGTTAGCGTCATCCAAGGGTTTTGTGCTCATCACGCTAGGTATCTTCACATAGTGGATGCCTTTATATTGGTTGGCCTCCAAGACGGCCTTGTTGTATCCTTCCGTTGGACAGTCGTCAAATCCTTTCATGGGCATCTCCATGTTGCTTTGGCCTGCGCAAACCCATACTTCGCCCGCCAAAATGCCAGAGAGGGTCGTTTGTTCACCATCGTCAAAGGTGATGGAAAGAGGTGTGTAGCTAGCCTTGGGGGTTCGTACGCTCACGAGCCATTTGCCAGTCTTGTCGGCCTGTGCCTCATAGGGAGTGCTTGCCCAGGAAGCGGTTACTTTTACTTTTTGCCCAGGTTTCGCCCAGCCCCATAGGCGAGCGTCAGCCTCTTGTTGCAATACCATGTTGTTTCCCAGCAAGTGAGGTAGTCTTACCTTTGCTTGCGTGCCTATAGTCATCAAGGCCAAGGCCATTAAAAGCAGCTTTTTCATCATAACATCTGGATTTAGGTTTTTAGCGAGGGCTTCTCGTTAGTTGGAACTAATTGAGCAATCCCTTGATTTCAGCTTCAAGATCGCTGACTTGTTCGTCACGCTTCTGCAATTCGTTATTCCTGTCTATCAAGAAATAGGTGGGAATGCGTTGCACATTGTAAAGCGTAAGGCTGTTCCCTTGCAGGCCGTTTTCCTCATGCACGCTAATCCATGGCAGGGCTTCGGTGGATACTTTCCAGAAATGCTCGTCGGGATCTACAGATACCTGGTATATCTCAAACCCTTGGGCGTGATACTTGTTGTATAGGTCACGCAAGGCCATAATGCGCTCAGTACTCTTCTCGCCAGCGAAAAGATGGAAATCCAGCAACACGACTTTTCCTTTCAAGTCGGTCAGTCGGCGCACTTGTCCTTTGTTGTCTTGCAAGGCGATATCTATCAGGTTGCCCTCATGCACTTTGCTGGGATCTATCGATTGCGCGTTGCGCTGCTCTATGATGCGTACGTCTTTCATGCCTTCAATGGCTATATTGTGAAGGTTTGCCCCTCTCTCGGTGTTAGGGTGGTAAGTGTCCCAACTGGTGGCCACGGCGGCGAATACTTGTACGTCATCTTTCTTGTTGCGGGGATTGAAGATGAGGGTGTTCGCCCTTCCTATCTGTACGGTTTGGAAGAGAGCGTAATAGGCGTAAGCCTTCATGGGTTCCTTGAAGATATATTGCGTCTTTACCGTATTTTTGTACTCTTTCAATACGCGGTTGATGGCTACGCTGGCGGAGTCCATGCTGATGTTAGGATTGGCGGCTATTTGGTTGATGTGTATCTGCAAATCCATTTGCATCATGGACAGTTCCTTGATTTTCTCGCAGTTCTCCGATCCTGTCACCTCATACCTCATTACCATGTTGGGATAGGCGGCCTTGACGTTGACGGTCTCCGTAGAGTCTATGGAAAGGTTGATACTTTGGTTGGCTATGCGTAATCTGTAAAACTCTGGTGCTTCCACGGCATCTTGGGCGAAGTCGAACGCTCCGTCCTCTCCCAGCTTCAAGGAGTCCACTTTCACGGGGCCATTCAGGCTAATATGCTCTAAATAAAGCGTAGAGTCTTTGGCTTCGGTGATATTGCCGGAGATGTGGAACTTCTGCTTGTCGCAGGAAGTTATCGTGAACATGGCTACGGCCATCATGGCCAAGATGAGGTGTGTCTTGCGTATTTTCATTTTGAAATATGTTAACGTCTAAATCGATGCAAAGGTAAGAATATTCATCGAAATGACCAAGGAAATTTTGGAAAAGAGCGGGGTGGCGCATTACATTTTGCTTAAAATATCAAAATAATGGAGTGTTTCTTCAAAATAATGGGGTGTTTCTTCGTTTTTTAACGATAAAAGCGGTAACTTCGCGACGATTTATTTTTGATGTTAGAAAGACAATAAAGTTTTAGATTTGATGAACGTAATTACGAAAACAGTTCAATTGCCTGATGGGAGAACCATCACGATTGAGACCGGAAAAGTTGCAAAGCAAGCTGATGGCGCTGCAGTGCTCCGTATGGGAAACACAGTGCTGTTGGCCACTGTTTGTGCAGCAAAGGATGCCGTTCCGGGTACAGACTTCATGCCTTTGCAAGTGGATTATCGCGAACAGTATAGTGCCGCGGGCCGTTTCCCAGGTGGTTTCACCAAGCGCGAAGGCAAGGCGGGTGATGACGAGATTCTCACCTCCCGCTTGGTAGACAGGGCTTTGCGTCCTCTCTTCCCCTCTGATTATCATGCCGAAGTTTATGTACAGGTCATGTTGCTTTCTGCTGACGGCGTAGACCAACCCGACGCATTGGCGGGCTTCGCAGCTTCCGCTGCCATGGCTTGTTCTGATATACCTTTCGAATGCCCCATTTCTGAGGTCCGCGTTGCTCGTGTCAATGGAGAGTACGTGGTGAATCCCACTTTCCAGCAGATGGAAGAGGCAGACATGGATATCATGGAAGGTGCCACTGCCGAAAACATCATGATGGTGGAAGGAGAGATGAAAGAGGTTTCCGAGCAGGATCTCATTGCCGCGTTGAAAGTGGCCGCTGAGGCTATCAAGCCCATGTGCCAGTTGCAAGTGGAATTGTCTAAGGAATTGGGTACTGACGTAAAGCGTGAATATTGCCACGAAACCAACGACGAGGAATTGCGCGGGCAAATCAAGGCTCTTTACCAGCAGGTGTATGACATTAACAAGCAGGCGTTGGAGAAGCATGCCCGCCAGGATGCTTTCGACAAGATCATCACGGATTTCCTGGAGCAGTATGACGCTGCCCATACGGACTTGTCTTCGGATGATTTGGATGAGAAACATGCAGAGGCGCATCGTTACTATGACGACGTGATGCGTGACGCTATGCGCCGTTGTATTTTGGACGAAGGCATTCGTCTTGATGGCCGTAAGACTACTGATATCCGTCCCATTTGGTGTGAGGTGTCACCCCTGCCTATGCCTCATGGAAGTGCTATCTTCCAGCGTGGTGAGACCATGTCACTCTCTACTTGTACGTTGGGAACCAAGCTTGACGAGAAGTTGGTGGACGATGTGCTTAACCGTGGTTACCAGCGCTTCCTGCTTCACTATAACTTCCCTCCCTTCTCCACAGGTGAGGCTAAGGCGCAACGTGGTGTTGGCCGTCGTGAGATAGGCCATGGCCATTTGGCTTGGCGTGGTTTGAAAGACCAGATACCGGCAGACTTTCCTTATACAGTCCGTTTGGTGAGCCAGATATTGGAGTCTAATGGCTCTTCTTCCATGGCTACAGTCTGCGCTGGAACCTTGGCGTTGATGGATGCGGGTGTTCCCATGAAGAAACCTGTGAGCGGTATCGCCATGGGACTTATCAAAAATCCTGGAGAGGACAAGTATGCCATCTTGAGCGATATCCTGGGTGACGAGGATCACTTGGGAGACATGGACTTCAAGACCACTGGTACACGTGACGGATTGACCGCTACCCAGATGGATATCAAGTGCGATGGCTTGAGTTTTGAGATACTGGAGCAGGCTTTGATGCAAGCCAAGGCAGGCCGTGAGCATATATTGGGTAAGATGATGGAGACTATCTCTGAGCCTCGTGCGGAATTGAAGCCTCAAGTGCCTCGCATCGTGGCATTCGATATCCCCAAGGAGTTTATCGGTGCCGTGATAGGCCCAGGTGGTAAGATTATCCAGCAGATGCAAGAGGACACGGGCGCAACGATTACCATCGACGAGTCTGATGGCAAGGGTCACGTCCAAGTGTCCGCTCCCAACAAGGAGAGCATTGATGCCGCCGTGGCCAAAATCAAAGCGATAGCTGCCGTGCCTGAGGTAGGTGAGGTGTATGAGGGAGTGGTTCGCTCCATCATGCCTTACGGTTGTTTCGTTGAGATACTTCCTGGCAAGGACGGCCTGCTTCACATCTCGGAAATAGACTGGAAGCGCTTGGAGACCGTGGAAGACGCAGGCATCAAGGAAGGCGACAAGATTAAGGTGAAACTCATGGAGATAGATCCAAAAACGGGTAAATACAAGCTTTCACACCGTGTGCTTATAGAGAAGCCAGAAGGTTATGTGGAGCGTGAGCGTAGACCCCGCCCTGATCGCAGGCCTCGCCCTGATCGCCGCCAGGGAGGTGACAGATAATTGTAATAAGGATTGATTTCCGGAAATAAATTCACGGGGAGCCTCAACGAGGCTCCCCGTTGTTTTTGGTGTCATGGTAATTCATGGGGGAAGGGAAAATACTAAAAAAATCAAAAAATCCCTATATATATAATGTATACAGGAAAGTTTTGTTTACTTTTGCGGACTATTAAAGAATACTTTTGCCGTTATGCAAGAAAATCTAGTAATCGTAGAGAGTCCCGCGAAAGCCAAAACTATAGAGAAATTCTTGGGTAAGGACTTCAAGGTGATGTCGTCATATGGCCATATCCGTGACTTGAAGAAAAAGTCATTGAGCATTGATGAGGAAACAATGGAGCCTTGTTACGAGATACCTGAGGACAAGCGCAAAGTGGTAAAAGAGTTGCGTGACAACGCCAGCAAGGCCAAGAAGATATGGTTGGCGTCTGATGAGGACCGTGAGGGAGAAGCTATATCATGGCATCTTTGTGAGGTGTTGGGACTGGACGAGGCAAAGACCAGTCGCATCGTTTTTCATGAGATTACCAAGCCCGCCATACTTCAGGCCATTACCCATCCACGCCATGTAGACATGAACTTGGTGAATGCCCAGCAGGCCAGACGAGTGTTGGATCGTATAGTAGGCTTCAAGATATCTCCAGTGCTATGGAAAAAAGTAGGCCCCTCCCTTTCCGCGGGAAGGGTGCAAAGTGTAGCTGTTCGCCTTATCGTGGAGAAAGAGCGGGAGATACATGCTTTCCAGAGCGAGACTTATTATCGTGTGACAGCTACTTTCGGCTTGGTGGCTTCTGACGGTAGTGCCTCTGAAGTAAAGGCCGAATTGGATAAGCGGTTCAAGACCCATGAGGAAGTGGAGGCTTTCCTGGAGAAATGCAAAGACGCGACTTTCACGGTGGAAAGCGTCGCCAAGAAACCTGCCAAGCGCAGCCCTGCGCCTCCTTTCACCACTTCTACCTTGCAGCAGGAAGCCGCTCGTAAGTTGGGGCTGACCGTTAGCCAGACAATGATGGTGGCGCAGCATCTCTATGAGAACGGACTGATTACTTACATGCGTACGGATAGCGTCAATCTCTCAGGTTTCTGCATCGCTACTAGCAAGGAGGAGATTGTCAAGCTTTATGGTGAGGAATATAGCAATCCACGCAATTATCATACCCATTCCAAGGGTGCGCAGGAAGCGCATGAGGCCATACGGCCTACGCAGATGGCCACTACCCAAATAGATGGAAATACGCATGAGCGCAGGCTCTATGAACTGATATGGAAGCGTACGGCCGCGTCGCAAATGGCGGATGCCAAGTTCGAGAAGACTACGGTGACGATAGCTATAGACAATGTCCCGGAGAAGTTCGTGGCTACGGGTGAGGTGATAGCTTTTGATGGTTTCCTGAAAGTATACAGGGAGTCTACGGACGATGATACGACAGAAGGCCAGGAGGACAGCACCCACCTTTTGCCCGCTATGAGCGAGGGAGATGTTCTGCAGCGCAGGGAAATAGTGGCTACCCAGAAGTTCACTCTTCCGCCTTCCCGTTATACCGAGGCAAGTTTGGTGCACAAACTGGAGGAACTGGGTATAGGCCGTCCTTCTACTTATGCGCCTACGATCAGTACTATCCAGCAAAGGAAATACGTAATTAAAGGCAATAGGCCAGGCGTGGAGCGTCCCTATACTGTAGATACATTGAAAGGTATCCAGGTCACCAGCAAAACCAAGAAAGAGATGGCGGGCGCAGATAAAGGGAAGTTGCTGCCTACTGACGTGGGAATCGTGGTCAATGACTTCTTGGTGGAGTGTTTCCCCGAAATCATGGATTACAATTTCACTGCCAATGTGGAACAGCGTTTTGATGATATAGCGGAAGGAAAGACCGACTGGATTGCTTGGATGAAGAAATTCGATAAGTCATTCAAGCCAGAGGTGGACCAAGCCTTCAATGCCCGCAGTGAGCACAGGGTAGGAGAGCGCATGCTGGGCAATGACCCTGCCAGTGGCTTGCCCGTATTCGTGAAGATTGGCCGTTTTGGGCCAATGGCGCAGATTGGCGCGGCGGAAGGTGAGACGAAACCCCGCTTTGCCCAGATACCTCCAGACAAGAGCATAGAGACCATTACGTTGGAAGAAGTATTGGAGTTGTTTGAGCTGCCTCGTACGTTGGGCGACTTTGAAGGCTCTCCTGTCGTGATAGGTGCGGGGAAGTATGGTCCCTATGTGCTTCATGAGAAGAAATACACGTCATTGCCGGAAGGAGTGGACCCTATGGCCATTACCTTGCCGGAGGCCATTGAACTGGTGAAGAAACGCAGGGAAGAAGACGAGCGCAAGCATATCAAGCACTTTGAGGAAGAGCCAGGCATGGAGATTCTCAATGGTAAGTTTGGCCCCTATATCAGCTATGGCAAGAAAAACTATGGTTTGCCCAAGGAACTGCAGGCTAAGGCTGCGGAACTCACTTACGAGCAATGCGTGGAAATCATTAATAACGCTCCTGCCACTAAGGGTTATCGTCGTAAGAGATAAGCATGAGAAGGATTATCATTATTGGCTACATGGGTGCGGGAAAGACCACCGTTGGCAGGGCGTTGGCGGCGGAGCTGGGTATAGAGTTCTATGACCTGGACTGGTATATAGAGAGCCGTATGCGCAAGACGGTAAAACAGCTGTTTGACGAAGTGGGCGAGGAAGGTTTCCGCAAGATAGAGCATAACATGCTGCATGAGGTGGCCGAGTTTGAGAACGTGGTCATCAGTTGCGGGGGAGGCACGCCCTGTTTTTTCGACAATATGGCTTACATGAACCAGCAGGGCGATACGGTTTACCTGAAAGCGAGTCCCGAGATACTCTATAAGCATTTGAAAATGGGAAAGAGCGTCCGCCCGCTTTTGCTCAACAAGACTCCCGAGGAGGTGCAAGTGTTTATCACCGAGCAATTGGCCAATCGTGAACCCTATTATTCACGGGCAAAATACACCGTGAATGTCAATCTCATGGACAATCATGACAAGATCAGGATGTCTGTGGAAAAAGTAAAGCAACTACTCTCATTAACTTAACCCATAACGCTGACATGAAAAAATGGACAATTGAAGACTCCAAGGAATTGTACAACATCACAGGATGGGGCACTTCCTACTTTGGTGTCAACGATGAAGGAAATGTTTACGTCACTCCTTGCAAGGACGACGCGCGCATAGATTTGCGCGAGGTGATGGACGAGCTGGCCTTGCGAGACGTGACGGCTCCGGTGCTGCTCCGTTTCCCCGACATCTTGGATAATAGGATAGAAAAGACGGCCAGCTGTTTTGAGAAAGCCAAGAAGGAGTACGACTTCCAGGCGGAGAACTTCATCATCTATCCCATCAAGGTCAACCAAATGCAACCCGTGGTGGAAGAGATAATTTCCCATGGCAAGAAATTCAATCTTGGTTTGGAGGCCGGCTCCAAGCCCGAGCTGCATGCGGTGATAGCCGTACAATGCCAAAGTGACTCGCTCATCATTTGTAATGGATACAAAGACCAGAGCTATATAGAACTGGCCATGCTTGCCCAAAAGATGGGCAAGCGCATTTTCATCGTGGTGGAGAAACTTAACGAGTTGGAGCTTATCGCCAAGGTGGCCAAGAAACTCAATCTGAAACCTAATTTGGGTATTCGTGTGAAATTAGGCTCCAGCGGTTCGGGCAAGTGGGAAGAGAGTGGAGGCGACGCTTCCAAGTTTGGTCTTACTTCCGCGGAGCTGTTGCGGGCTTTGACTATACTTGACAAGAAAGGTCTCCATGATTGCCTCCGCCTGATACATTTCCACATCGGAAGCCAAATCACCAAGATTCGTCGCATACAAACGGCCTTGAGGGAAGCCTCGCAGTTTTATGTCAATCTCCATAAGATGGGTTACAACGTGGACTTCGTGGATTGCGGTGGCGGCCTGGGCGTGGATTATGATGGCACGCGCTCCTCTAACAGCGAGAGCTCTGTCAACTATTCCATCCAGGAATATGTCAACGACTGCGTATATACCTTTGTGGAGGCTGCCAATAAAAATGGCATTCCCCATCCCAATATCATCACCGAGAGTGGCAGGAGTCTTTCCGCCCATCACTCCGTATTGGTCATCAATGTCTTGGAGACCGCTTCCCTGCCCGAGATGCCAGAGGAATTTGAACCAAAGGAAGATGATCACCAATTGGTGAAAGACCTCTATGACATCTGGGACCATCTCAATCCTCGCACGATGCTGGAAGACTGGCACGACGCTGAGCAGATACGTGATGAGTGCCTGGAGCTTTTCTCCCATGGCATGGTGGATTTGAAGACCCGGGCGGAGATAGAGGCCATGTATTGGAGTGTGTGTAGGGAAATCAATGTGTTGGCAAAGCAGCTCAAGCATACTCCGGAGGAGCTTACGGGACTGGACAAGCTGTTGGCGGATAAGTATTTCTGCAATTTCTCGCTTTTCCAAAGCTTGCCCGATAGCTGGGCGATAGACCAATTGTTCCCCATCATGCCCATCCAGCGTCTCAACGAAAGGCCTTCCCGTGTGGCGACCATACAGGATATTACTTGCGACAGTGATGGCAAGATTGCCAACTTCGTGACCAACCGCAACATTTCCCATGTGTTGCCTGTGCATACCTTGAAGCGTGATGAGACCTATTACCTGGGTGTGTTCCTCATTGGTGCCTACCAGGAGATACTGGGGGATATGCACAACCTTTTTGGAGATACCAATGCCGTGCATATTTCCGTAAAGAATGGCCGCTATCATATAGACCAGGTTTTCGATGGCGAGACGGTGGAGGATGTGCTCGACTACGTGCAGTATAACCCCAAGAAATTGGTGCGCCAGTTGGAGACGTGGGTCACCAAGAGCGTCAAGGAAGGCAAGATTACGCTGGAGGAAGGCAAGGAGTTCCTCAACAATTATCGTAGCGGCCTCTATGGCTATACCTATTTGGAGTAGAGAAAAGATGGAAAAGCTAACCGTAGTGAAAGTGGGCGGTGCCATCGTGGAAGACGAGGCAGGCTTAAGGCGGCTCTTGGTGGATTTCGCCGCTATTCATGGGCACAAGATATTGGTGCATGGAGGCGGCCGCAGGGCTACCAAGGT
>ENA-OPIL01000249-OPIL01000249.1-human-gut-metagenome-genome-assembly--contig:-NODE-249-length-10408-cov-1.518400_pt1 | contig 10408 bp, 6 predicted proteins | sample MGYA00241398_ERZ501642 | MGnify/ENA primary metagenome ERZ501642 (study PRJEB25962, sample SAMEA2042288) | human gut metagenome | biome: human gut; feature: human-associated habitat; material: faeces... | reverse complement strand
CGCTGGTGACGGGACTCGATTTCATGCGTATCCCCAGCACCGCAGGACTGGTATCTGCCTTGAAGAACAAGGACAAGGAACAGATTGCAACAGCTAAAGACAGTCTTCAGAAGGCAGCCGACCGCTACTTCGCCTCTGTCCCCTTCCCCGAAGTGGAACGTATTGTTGGCAAGGAAATGCTGAAAACCTACATGAAGTATATCCCTGCCGAACAACGCATCGGTATTTTCCAAATCATAGACAAGCGTTTCAAGGGCAACAGCGACGCTTTCATCGACGCCTGCTTTGAACATTCCATCTTCGGCAACAAGGAGAACTTTGCCAAGTTCATCCGCAAGCCCAGCCTCTACAAGATTAATACAGACTGGATGGTCTTGCTGAAATATTCCATCACGGACGGCCTGCTTCAGACCTCCATTGCCATGATGGATGCCAATAAAAACTACAATGCCGCCCACAAGGTATGGGTAAAGGGCATGATGGACATGAAACTTGCCAATGGTCAGCCCATCTATCCGGATGCCAACTCCACCTTGCGCCTGACCTACGGTCAAGTGCTCCCCTACGCTCCGGCAGACGGTGTGAAATATGATTACTACACCACTCTGAAAGGAGCCATGGAGAAGGAAGACCCCGACAATTGGGAGTTTGTAGTCCCCGCCAAACTGAAACAGCTGTACCAGGCAAAGGATTTCGGACGTTATGCCATGCCGAACGGCGAAATGCCCATCTGCTTCATTGTCAACACAGACAATACCGGCGGAAACTCCGGCAGCCCAGTGTTCAATGCCAAAGGAGAACTGATAGGTACCGGCTTTGACCGCAATTACGAAGGTCTTACTGGCGACATTGCCTTCCGTCCGTCCTCCCAACGAGCAGCATGTGTAGACATCCGCTACACCTTGTTCATCATCGACAAATACGCGGGAGCTTCGCATCTCATTGAAGAGATGACGATTAAATAATGATTTAGCGAACAAATCCTCCTCCTATTTTGTTATCATTACAAATAAATAAAAACAGAAAGGAAAAAATTATGGAAAAGTTTGAAGAATTGATACAATCAGAAAAACCCGTTTTAGTTGATTTCTTTGCAACCTGGTGTGGCCCGTGCAAGGCCATGCATCCGGTACTGGAGGAACTCAAAAACGAAATAGGAGATGCTGCCCGTATCGCCAAAATAGATGTAGACCAGCACGAAGAACTTGCTGCCCGCTACCGCATACAAGCAGTACCGACATTTATCGTATTTAAGAAAGGTGAAGCCGTATGGCGCCATTCGGGTGTCATCAGCGGTAAGGATTTGAAAGCCGTTATAGAACAAAACTCTTAACAAGAAGAAATGAAGAAGATTATAGCAATGGTTGCCCTCGTGTTTTCTTGCATGCTGGCCTATGCTCAAACAAACGGAGAAGTTATCGTCATGAACAAAGCCATGTTCATCAAGGATGTGTTCGACTATGAGAAATCCCAGGACTGGAAATACAAGGGAAACAAGCCTGCCATCATAGACTTATATGCCGACTGGTGCGGACCTTGCCGCATGGTGGCTCCCATTATGAAGGAACTGGCCAAAGAGTATGCCGATAAAATCGTTGTCTACAAAGTCAATGTGGATAAGGAAAAGGAACTGGCAGCGTTGTTCAATGCAACAAGCATTCCTCTTTTTGTATTCATCCCTATGAGTGGAGAGCCTCAGCTCTTCCGCGGAGCAGCCGATAAGGCTACCTACAAAAAGGCGATTGACGACTTTTTACTGAAAACAGAATAGTTCATAATAGAAAGAAAAAACTCCTGACTACCTTTACAAAAAGGCAAGTCAGGAGTTTTTGTATCCTATTCACTCAAAACACGATAGGCATCTCTTTCCATTCTCCTCCGTGTAGTTCCATCACCGATTCATATCCAGCTTTCCTCAAGGCACACAAAGCTTCGGGACGTCCGTTGCTTATCCGTTCCGGATAGTGTGAATCACTGTTCACCTGCACACGTACACCCAAATCATGCAGGTAGGAGAAATACCGCTCATTGGGGTAAAAAGTACCCAGGTCATGATAGGCTTTGGTATTGACCTCTACCTGATAGCCGCGACGGGCAATATCTGCGAAATACGCCCTAACCAGCTCATCATACCAAGGCTCGTCCAGCAATCCCGGGCGATAGCATGCCGCATTGTAGTGCATCTTATCGGCATGGCCCACAATATCGAAACCACCCAGCTCGAGCATCCTCGTCAACCTACCATAATAGAGACGGACCACATGCTCCAAATCACCGCAGAAATGTCCGTCTACAATGGTCTTAAAGGTATCCGCAGATACATCTACATCCACCACTTCCCCTTTGTCATTGTAGAGAAGATGTACAGAACCGATACGATAGTCCAACGGCAACTCCCTGAAACGGGCGATGGACGGATTACTCGCTTCATTCAGATAATCAATCTCCAGACCGATATACAGTTCGATACGTCCGGCATACTTCTCCTTCAGACGATGGAATTCAGATAGATAGTCGTCCATGATATCCCACTCCATAGTCCATGCCGTAGAAAAAGGCAATGGAGCATGCGATGAAAAGCCATAAGATGTAAAACCTTCACTCAATGCAAAACGCACAAAGTCCTCCATGCCGGCACGCCCGTCACAATAAAGGCTATGGCTATGATAATTCGTCAGATTTCCCACTTTCTCAGTTCTAATTTTTAATTCTTAATTTTCAATTTCGAACTTCAGTTCGATTCTATCTCACTCAGCTCCAGCCAGCGCAATGTTTTTTCGTCAATCAAGTCCGACAATTCCGGCAAACGTTTCGACTTCTCCGTCAGTTCGTCCACAGACAAAGTACCGCTGCACAAAGCCTCTTCAATTGCATTCTTTTCGGTTTCCAGGTCAGCTATCTCCTGCTCCAATTGTTCAAACTCGCGTTTTTCCTTAAAAGACATGCGCCGCTTTTCGTTCAGACGCACCTTCGCCGTCTTGTCCTCCTGAGCCTTGGCGGCTTCTTTCTCTTTCTCCTTTTCCTGATGGACTTTCGCATCTTTCCAGTCGCGATATTGTGTATAGTTGCCGGGAAAGTCGCGGATGTCCCCTTGTCCGTTGAACACTAACAGATGGTCTACCACTTTGTCCATGAAATAACGGTCGTGGCTCACCACAATCACGCATCCTTTGAAATTCTGCAAATACTCTTCCAGCACATTCAGCGTCACAATATCGAGATCATTGGTCGGCTCATCCAACACCAGGAAGTTGGGATTGCGCATCAGGACCGTACACAGGTAGAGGCGGCGGCGTTCTCCCCCACTCAGCTTGTAGACATAGCTGTGCTGTGTCTCGGGAGTAAACAGGAAATGTTGCAGGAATTGCGATGCCGTCAGCTTCTTGCCGTTGCCCAGTTCTATAACTTCGGCAATGTCCTGCACTACATCAATCACTTTCATCTGCTCATCAAACTGTAGGCCGTCCTGCGAATAGTAACCGAAGCCGACCGTCTCCCCAAAGTCCAGCGTACCGCTGTCTGCCTGCTCCAACCCCATCAGTATCTTGATGAAGGTCGACTTGCCCGTACCGTTATTCCCTACGATACCCATCTTTTCGTACCGGGAGAAGATGTAAGAGAAATCATCCAGAATCTTCAAGTCACCAAAGGATTTGTACAGATGGTCTGCCTCGAATATCTTACTGCCTATATAAGAAGCCTTGACGTCCAGCTTTACATTGTCGTTGTTGAAACGCTGCTTAGCCACCTTCTCCAACTCGTAAAAGGCATCCTCCCGATAGCGTGCCTTGTGCCCGCGGGCTTGCGGCATGCGGCGCATCCATTCCAGCTCTGTGCGGTAGAGGTTATTGGCACGTTCTATCTCCACAGTCTTGGCCTCTATACGCTCTTGGCGCTTCTCCAGATAATAACTGTAATTGCCTTTATACTGATAAATCTGCCGGTTGTCTATCTCTACGATTTCGGAGCATACCCGGTCGAGGAAATAACGGTCGTGCGTCACCATCAGCAAGCTGAGGTTGTTCCGGCGGAGATATTCCTCCAGCCACTCCGTCATATCGAGGTCGAGGTGGTTGGTAGGCTCGTCCAGTATCAGCAAATCGGGTTCAGTGATAAGGGTATTGGCAAGTGCCACACGCTTCAACTGCCCGCCGGACAGATGTTTTACGTGCTGACTGAAATCACGTATTTTAAGTTGAGACAGAATCTGTTTCGCCTTCTGCTCGTACTCCCAAGCTTTTTCATGGTCCATACGCACCAGAATTTCGTCCAAGCCGGGATGCCCCTCCGTTTCCATGCAACGTTCATATTCCTTGATTAACTCGACAGTACTGTTGCCATGATGGAAGCACGCTTCGAGCACGGTCAGCTCTTCGGGATATTGCGGGTCTTGTTCCAGATAACCCACACGCAAATCACGACGGAAGGAAATGGTGCCATTGTCATACCCTTCCTTGCCGGAAAGGATATTGAGCAATGTCGTCTTGCCACTACCGTTCTTGGCTATCAACCCGACACGCTGTCCCTCGGACAAGCCCAAAGAAATATTTTCGAATAGTACCAAGTCACCGAACGACTTGGTCAAGTTTTCCACCTGAAGAATTGAATTTACTGCTGCCAATGCTTTAATAGTTGAAAAATGAAAATTGAAAGTTGAAAATCACAGTACCGAGATGACCGGACCTTAGAACAAGGAGCTGTATATCTCCAGCAGATTCACTTTACCTCCTGCCTTTACTTTGCTCCAAACCAGCTTCATGGGGTCTATCCATTCACCGGTAGACGTGTTCAGCAATATGGGCGCTTCCCGGTTTCCGTCCACCAAGGTACGCCATTCCATACCGTCCACTTCATTAGCGAAAATAACACAAAGCACAATGCCAAAAGCCAGCCACGCATCTTTCTTTTTAGGGCTGATGTTGCTTTCTTCCATCATCTGCTGCATCTTGGCAATGTCTTCCTCGGCTCCCTGGAAATCCTTCTTCAACAATTCCTTTATAGTAGTATCCACCCACTCGTATGCTTCATTAATCTGGTAGATTTCCGAAAGGCGCACCGGAATTATCTCCGCTGGATACTTCACTCCATCCTTCCGCGTTTCCAGCGAAGCGATAATCTTCTCCGCTTCTGCAACTGGCTCTCCTTTCTTCACCGTAAACGAACATTCAAAGGCAACTTCATCCGCGCCCGTTATCCATAAATGGGAAGTATAGTACGCACCTTCTTCCTCGAACATTTCCTTACTATATGCACATTCCATCCGGCCTATCCTAACCGGAATGGCAGAGGAGTTTTCCCGTAACTCTTGCTTCACGGAGTCCTTGCCATATGTAGCATTCCCTTTGAAAGCCGAAATGCGAAAATTACCGGTCCACTCATTGGGGTTATAAAAAAGGAAAGAGCCTTCCCCGTCCTCGAATTCATTCCAGTCTGCCGGATAAGTCATGGAGAACCATGCCCCCGGAGAGATAAATTTCTTGCTTTGTTCCATATATAGACTAATCTTTGCAAAGACAGTTCCTACCATCTCAGCTATTTCTCGCAAAGATAGTACAAACCGAATGCAAAATAAAATGAACTTGTCCATTTTTTATGCTGAGGTGCAGCCTATCTTCGGTTTTAGGGCAAAAGTAACATATTACCGCCGTTGATATGCAAACAAACGAAACAAAAAAACAGCCGATTCTCACGAACCGGCTGTTCCAATCATCATCTATGAATGAAGACCATTAGAGCCTTCAATATCTTAACTATATCTTAAAATCCACATTTTGGGCGTAAAGATAATGAATTTGTATCACAAAATAAAATGCAATGAAAAATTAGTTTTGGGCACTGTCCCACCATACGGGTAAAGTCCATACGTCCTCGGCAGCATTCCAAAGTGCAATTGAAGTATCAGCTCCCGGAACAGTGGCACCGATAGCTTGCAGATTGGCCGTATTGTAGTTGAGTTCATGACTGCATTGCTGCCAACGACGGAACTGTTTACCTTGCGGAATATTCTTTTGGGCAGTAGCATCAACGCCATAGCGTGCAGGAATACCCCAGCCTAAGAAAAGCTCCGGATTAAAATCGTAGCGACGCATATCGTTCCAAATTTCCATGGAAAAATGCAATGCCAAACGCTTTTGAGTAAGAATCTTGCCCAAAGTAATATTCTCTTCAGTGCCAATACCATTGTTCAAATAGTTGTCAATGTCGGTTTGCGTCATAGGAGAGAACGAGGGGCATGCTTCCAAATTGGCATCTTCACGGCACCACACTTTCAACTTATCGTTCATACCGTCGATACTGGCTGCAATACCTTTCTTATAAGCATTAAAAGCCGCTCCTTTATTACCTTGGTTAAAGAGTACTTCAGCACGTATGAAACAAGCTTCGGCATAGGTTCCAATATAGGTGGGAGAAGACACGCGAGTATAGAAAGTTCCCGATTCGCGAGAGGCATCAGTGCCATCGCGACGATAAAGTAAATCAGGACGTCCTTGATAAGCTTTGCACTGACTGGTACACTCTACATAAATAGTGTCCCCCTTACGGGTAGAAGATTCACTGTCAATCCACCAACCTTTGGCTGCCGAGAAGTTCGAGCGCAACGGTCCGCCGGTAAGGCTGGGACTATCATTGCCAATCATGTCTACACCCATAGAACGACGCCAACCGTTTTTGAACTTCACCTCTGCGGGTGAATTACTTGATTGCTTCGAATATGCCCAAGGTAAAATCTTATCGGCACGCGGATCTTCTATTCCACTTCCGGCAAAATTTGTCAGATTATCGTAAAGCATCTTGGTAGGCATATAGCCGGCATTCATGCCACATACAGAAAAGAGCGGTGAATAATCAACCGGTTCGTCCCATCCCAATACATCATGCGAATTATTGGCATCAATATGATTGAATACGGTATTGTCGGCATTGCTTTGCTGAGCCTTGTCAAGACAAGCCAAGATTTCTGCGGCATCGTATTTCCCTTCAAGATAACTGCCTTCACCCTTTTTAATAAGCTTGTTAATGTAACGTGCTTTAAGTAAATATGCCAATTTAAGCCACTTGTCTACACTACCACCATTCCAAATATCGCCTACAGCCAACGAAGCTGTCGCAGACCCTTGCTCTTTTTGGAACATCTCGATAGCGGTGTCAAGATCGGCCAAACAGCCCAAATAGATTGTTTTTCCGTCATTATAGGTAGGAGTAACACCGGCTTCAGCCTCACTCGACTTGTAAGGCATTTCTCCATAAAGGTCTGTCATAAGCATAAAACCATAGGCACGAATTACGCGAGCTGCACCCACATAATGCCAAGCCTCGGCTGCCGTAGCCTTGTCAATCAAAAATGGAATATTTACAGCAGCTCCACAGAACCACCATTGGTAGGGAGTGGTAACGGCACCGGTCTGAGGACTCCAATAAGACATATTCCAATAAGTGCCGCCGTCATAATAGCGTGTCCAATCGCCCATAGACATACTGGAACGCCAAGCAGCAAACTGAGTGGCACTGTTGGTATAAAATTCAATATGTGCCAATCGTGAATCATAGGTCGCATTTCCGGCTGTGGGATTTTCGGGATCGACATTTACATCGAGCCAGTCACTACACCCCGAGAACAAAGTCATAAGGGCACCCACACTACATAATATCATAGATTTGAATAATTTCATATTGCTTCTGTTTTTTAAGAGTTAGAAAGTAAGATTCAAGCCAAACGACATGGTAGAAGTGGCAGGTACACCGCAGTAGTCAAATCCTACTGATGATGAGCCACCTACACCCGCACCGGCGGCAGCCACTTCAGGATCACCGTCGTAATTGGTGATGAGCAATAGATTGGTAGCAGCTACCGATACCGAAGCACGCTTTACAAATCCAATCTTGGAAAGCCACGTTTTAGGAAACTCATAGCTCAATGAAACAGAACGCAAACGCAAAGAGTTGACATCGGTAATATAGTTGGCTGACTCCTTGGAGTAATAGTTCTGATAGTAATCCTTAATGATGTTGTAGCCACTCATTTGTACTCCATTAAAAGTATAGGTTTTATCGGCTTCCCAAGTATTGGTCACTGGGTCACCATTGGCATTGACACCCGTTACAGTGAGAGAACGATTGCGTACATCGGCAGAGAACTGGCTCACACCGCTGTTATCCATAGCATATTGAGTACCGTTGACCACATCGCCACCTACACGGAATTCCCATAGCATATTGAAAGTAAAATTCTTCCAAGTAAGGGTATTGTTTAATCCACCGGTAAACGATGATTCACGATTACCTACTGCTACAAGGGTTTTATCATAAGTAGGCATACCGTTTTTGTCGAGTATCACCTCACCGGCGTCATTACGTTTCCATTTGGTACCGGCAATACCCATAAAATCTCCACCGCTGAACGAGGCTGCCTGCATACCGGCATATTGCACATCGGTAACATACATCACGCCCATACCTTCGGGAAGCCCGTCCAAAGTACCACGATTACCTGCCATGTTCAAGCCAATGTCCCATGTCCAGTCCTTAGTCTGTATGGGAGTTCCCGAAATAGAGAGTTCCATACCTTTGTTATACACATTGCCCGCATTGATACTCCAAAAGATGTAACCGGTAGATTGCGGACCGCGAGGAGCAAGAATCTGATTATATGAATCGTTGGTATAGTAAGCATAGTCTATGTGCAGGCGGTTTTTGAAGAAACTCAATTCCACGCCTATTTCGGTAGACTTGGTCATTTCCGGTTTCAGTTTGTCATTACCGCGTGTCCAAGTATTTCCCACACCTACCGTACCGTCAAGATAGGTACCCGTAGGCCATAAGGCAGTTTCCAATTCGTACACACCGGTATCTTTACCTACCTTGGCCCACGATGCACGCAATTTACCAAAGTTGAGCACACTGTCATCCAGCCAACCGAGTCGCTGCAAGGCTTCAGTAAATACGAATGAACCGCTTACCGAAGGATAGAAGTACGAACGGTTTTCAAGAGGAAGAGTAGAAGTCCAGTCATTACGACCGCTCACAGTGAGATAGAGCATATTTTTCCATGATGCACGGAATTCTCCAAAAGCTCCTACCAAACGTTTCTTAGTAGCTGCATGTGTGAATTGCTTATTGTCTTTACTGGCATTGGCGTATGAGAAAAAATCAGGAACGGAAAAGTTCCAAGCCATCATCGAGCTACGGTCTGTCTTGGTTTCGTCCATTGTGGCACCCAACAAAAGATTCAAATCGAAATCACCGAACTTATGGCTCATGTTCGACATAAAGTCATGGCTCATATAGCGGAACTGCTGGGTGTTGTCACTCATCATACCTTTTTGCCACACTTGTTTAAGCACGCCATTGGCAGCCAAACGGTTGGAAGCGGTTTGGGTATAACGGTCAATACCTATTTTATAAGAAACAAACCACCATTTGGCAATATCGGCTTTTATACTGAGCATCCCATTGAAACGGTCGATGTCGTCATACATGTGGTTACGATTGACAATCCAATAGGGGTTGTCGCGTTCGTCCCATGGATCAAGACGATCGCCAAACAAACGATAACGGGTACCATCCTCGTTCTGATAGTGGGTCATTCGGTCGAAAGGAGACCAGTTGTACACACCATAAAGAGCACCATTACCACTCGAATTATAAAGTCCGGCACCCGTCAAAGTACGGTCCGTATGAGCATCGCTATATGCGGCACTGGCGTTAAAGGTAAAAATCCCCACCTTCTGCTCACCATTGAAACGGAAAGCATATTTCTTGTATCCGGTTTCGGGCACAACACCTACCTGATCATAGTAAGACCCTGAAAGATAGAATTTACTATTCTTGGTACCCCCGGCTACGCTGGCACTTTCATCGAAAATGTTTCCGCCTTGAAAGAAATCACCTATGTTATCATAAGTAGCTGCGTTCGACTTCTCTCCCCACGAAGTATAAGCAAAGTCATTAAACACAGTACCAGTATAGTTCTTCTTTGAATCATATTGGTCTTCCATATATCCACGGGCATATTGGCGTTGCGTTTGCGGCAGGCTCTTTACCCATGAAGCAGTAAACTTAGAATTGATATTCACTTCAACCACGCCCTCTTTACCTTTCTTGGTAGTGATAAGAATAACTCCGTTGGCTGCACGTGAACCGTATAAAGCGGCAGCTGCAGGGCCTTTGAGCACCGACATACTTTCTATATCTTCGGGGTTTATATCCATCAAACGATTGGAAGTAGTAGAGGCAGAACGCATGGAACCATCGAAAGCCGAATTGCCCACCACTGATGAAGAGTTATCAAAAATAACACCATCCACCACAAAGAGCGGCTGATTGTCTTTGCCTTCAGACACCGACGTTCCTCCACGCAATATAATCTGAGCGCCCGCACCAGCGGCACCGGATGACTGAGTAACATTCA
>ENA-OPIL01000248-OPIL01000248.1-human-gut-metagenome-genome-assembly--contig:-NODE-248-length-10430-cov-1.375711_pt1 | contig 10430 bp, 6 predicted proteins | sample MGYA00241398_ERZ501642 | MGnify/ENA primary metagenome ERZ501642 (study PRJEB25962, sample SAMEA2042288) | human gut metagenome | biome: human gut; feature: human-associated habitat; material: faeces... | reverse complement strand
ACGCGCCGGCAATACCTCGCTGGAAGAAATAGCCATGATACTGAAATGCCACAAGGGTATAGGCATCGACACCAATATCAACACTACCAAGATTTGCCCCACAAGTCGCATGGTGAGCAGCTTGATGAACATGCCCGTGCAGCCTAACAAAGCCATTGTGGGTCGCAACGCTTTTGCGCACTCCAGCGGTATACACCAAGACGGAGTGCTGAAGAACGTGCAGACCTATGAGATTATCGACCCAAGGGATGTAGGCCTGGATGACAACGCCATCGTTTTGACCGCCCGTTCTGGTCGTGCCGCCTTGAAATATCGTCTACACGTAAATGGCGTGGAGATTACCGATGAGGAGAAGTTGGACAAGATATATCAAAAGTTCTTGAGACTGGCTGACCAAAAGAAGGAAGTAACCGATGATGATGTCTTGATGCTGGCGGGCGCTGATGCCGCGGATACCCATTCCGTGAAGTTGGACTACTTGCAGGTGACCACTGGCCGAGGTGTGAAAAGCGTGGCGAGCATCGGGCTGGACATCAGCGGACAGAAGTTCGAGGAGAGTTCCTCTGGTAATGGTCCTGTTGACGCGGCCATCAAAGCCTTGAAGCGCATCATCCGCCGAGAGATGACACTGAAAGAATTTACGATTCAAGCTATCTCAAAAGGCTCCGATGACGTAGGAAAGGTACATATGCAAGTGGAATACGACGGACAAGTTTACTATGGCTTTGGAGCGGATACCGATATCGTGACCGCTTCCGTGGAGGCTTATATCGACTGCATCAACAAGTTCAAGAAATAACGTTATACATTATATAATATATAAGAGGTAACCCATGAATACTTTATTTGACAAGATTTGGGATAAGCACGTAGTGCAGATTGTGCCAGATGGCCCTACTCAGCTTTACATAGACCGCCTCTATTGTCATGAGGTGACGTCTCCGCAGGCCTTTGCTGGCATGAGAGCGAGAGGGTTGAAGTGTTTCCGTCCAGGGCAGATATTCTGCATGCCCGACCACAATACGCCCACTCATGACCAGGATAAACCCATAGAGGACCCTGTGAGCAAGAAACAGGTGGACACCCTCAGCAAAAATGCCGCGGACTTCGGGCTCACGCATTTCGCCATGAACACTAAGGATAATGGCATTATCCACGTGGTTGGTCCAGAGAAGGGGCTTTCTCTTCCAGGTATGACTATTGTCTGTGGAGACTCCCATACTTCTACCCATGGTGCTATGGGGGCAGTCGCTTTTGGTATAGGTACATCGGAAGTGGAGATGGTTATGGCCTCACAATGCATTTTGCAGCAGAAGCCCAAGAGCATGCGCATTAGCATAGAGGGCAAGTTGGGAAAAGGTGTGACGGCCAAGGACGTGGCCCTCTACCTGATGAGCCAGCTGACCACAAGCGGTGCCACGGGTTATTTCGTGGAGTATGCGGGGCAAGTGGTACGTGACATGAGTATGGAAGGTCGTCTCACGCTCTGCAATTTGAGCATTGAAATGGGAGCGAGAGGTGGATTCGTGGCACCCGACGAGACCACCTTCGCGTATATTAAAGGCCGTGAGTATGCTCCCAAGGGGGAGGAATGGGACAAGGCCGTGGCCTACTGGAAGACCTTGCGCAGCGGAGATGATGCCGTTTTTGACAAGGAATTGACTTTCGACGCGGCGAACATAGAACCTCGTATCACGTATGGCACCAATCCAGGTATGGGTATTGGCATTACCGAAAGCATTCCTACGATGGAAATGATAGACGAGGCAGGACAGGCTTCTTTCCGTAAAAGCTTGGATTACATGGGTTTCCAGCCAGGACAGCGACTCTTGGGTCATCCCATTGATTATGTGTTCCTTGGTGCGTGCACTAATGGGCGTATAGAAGATTTCCGTGCTTTTGCCTCTGTTGCCAAAGGCAGAAAAAAGGCGGAAAGCGTAACTGCTTGGCTGGTGCCAGGCTCATGGTTGGTAGACAAGCAAATAAGGGAAGAGGGTCTTGACAAGATTCTCGAGGAGGCAGGCTTCGCCATCCGCCAGCCTGGTTGCTCTGCCTGTTTGGCCATGAATGATGACAAAGTGCCAGCGGGTAAGTATGCCGTGAGCACCAGTAACCGAAACTTTGAGGGTAGACAGGGTCCCGGCAGCCGCACGATACTGGCATCGCCATTGATGGCGGCCGCTGCGGCCGTGACAGGCAAAATCACGGACCCAAGGGAGTTGATGGATTAATGACAACGCTAATACAGAAAATCATGAAACAGAAATTTGACGTAATCACCTCTACCTGTGTCCCTCTTCCTTTGGAGAACGTGGACACAGACCAAATCATACCCGCCCGTTTCCTGAAGGCTACTGACAAGGAAGGTTTCGGTGCCAATTTGTTCCGTGACTGGCGTTACGATAAGCAGGGAAACCCTATCAAGGACTTTGTGCTCAACGACCCCTCGTATGGTGGGGTGATACTTGTGGCGGGCAAGAACTTCGGTTCTGGCTCCAGTCGAGAGCATGCCGCCTGGGCCATAGCGGGTTATGGTTTCCGTGTGGTAATCAGTTCTTTCTTTGCAGATATCCACAAGAACAATGAATTGAACAACTTCGTGTTGCCTGTAGTGGTAAGCGAGGATTTCCTCCAAGAGCTTTTCGCCAGCATCGAGAAAGACCATCAGACGCAAGTGAGGGTAGACTTGCCCAACCAGACGGTGACTAATCTGGCCACGGGGCGCAGCGAGCGTTTCGAAATTAACGGATACAAGAAGCATTGCCTGGAGAACGGCTTGGACGATGTGGACTTTTTGGTGGAAAACCGGGATAAGGTAGCGGCATGGGAGGCCGCCAACAAGTAAGGGCGAAAGAATGGGTAATCAGAAAGGTATTAGCGAAGAGACCAAGACCGCTTTGAAACCACTGGTGGAGATTATGGACTCCACGCTGCGTGATGGTGAGCAGACCAGCGGTGTTTCCTTTTTGCCCCACGAGAAGCTGATGATAGCCAGCATGCTGCTCTCGGAGGTAAACGTGGACCGCGTGGAGGTATCGTCAGCCCGGGTTTCTGAAGGTGAGAAAGAGGCGGTGAAGATGATTTGCCGTTACGCTTCACGTCACGGCATGCTTGAAAGGGTAGAGGTGTTGGGCTTCGTAGACCAGCACCGCTCCATAGATTGGATAAGAGAGTGTGGGGGAAAGGTGGTGAATCTCTTGGCAAAGGGGTCATTGAAGCATTGCGAGCAGCAGTTGCGCAAGACTCCCAGTGAACATATTGCCGATATCTCCGAGGAGGTGGCCTATGCTCTCGCGAATGGTATGATGGTCAATCTCTATTTGGAGGACTGGTCGAGCGGCATGAAAGACTCCCCGGAGTATGTCTACCAGGTGGTGGACGCTTTACGCGACTCTGGCATCCGTCGCTTCTTGCTTCCCGATACGTTGGGCATACTCAATCCCCTGCAGTGTGTGGAGTATATGAGGAAGATGCGTAAGCGTTATCCCGATTTGCACTTCGATTTCCATGCCCACAACGATTATGACTTGGCGGTGAGCAATTCGCTGGCGGCCGTGCTTTGTGGCGCCAATGGACTCCACGTCACAGTCAACGGACTTGGTGAGAGATGTGGCAATGCCCCGTTGGCTTCCGTGCAGGTAATCTTGAAAGACATGTTCCATGCCAAGACCCACATCCACGAAGAAGCCCTTAATCCCGTAAGTCGTTTGGTAGAGGGACATAGCGGGATAGCGGTCGCTCCGAACACTCCCGTGGTGGGAGCGCATGTTTTCACCCAAGTGGCTGGTGTGCATGCCGATGGCGACAATAAAAACAACCTGTATTGTAACGACCTGCTGCCCGAACGTTTCGGCAGGGTGCGTGAGTATGCGTTGGGAAAGACTTCGGGGAAAGCAAACATCCGCAAGAACTTGGAGAGTCTGGGGCTGGAGCTTGACGAAGATTCGATGCGGAAAGTAACCGAACGTATCATCGAACTGGGCGACCGCAAGGAATTGGTGACGCAAGAAGACCTGCCCTACATCATCAGCGATGTGTTGAAACACGATGGGGCGCAGAACAAGGTAAAACTGTTGAGCTACTTCGTTACGCTGGCTCAAGGACTGAAACCGATGGCTACGCTGAGTATCGAAATCAACGGAAAGGTGTATCAGGAAAGTTCTTCCGGCGACGGACAGTACGACGCTTTCGTGCGTGCGCTCCGTAAGATTTATAAGGGAACGCTCAACCGCAAATTCCCCATGCTTACCAATTATGCCGTGACGATTCCGCCCGGCGGACGCACCGATGCGTTTGTGCAAACCGTTATCACGTGGAATTACGATAACCGTGAGTTCCGTACCCGTGGGCTGGATGCCGACCAGACCGAAGCGGCAATCAAGGCAACCATTAAGATGTTGAATATAATAGAAGAGTAAGCCTACTCGATAAGAACCTAAAACGAAGAAAAAACATGGATTTTAAAATTGCAGTATTAGCCGGCGATGGCATCGGACCTGAAATTTCGGTTCAGGGCGTAGATGTGATGACTGCCGTTTGTGAGAAGTTTAACCATACAGTTAGTTATAAATACGCACTTTGCGGCGCACACGCCATCGACGAGGTGGGCGACCCGTTCCCTGAAGATACTTACCGTATCTGTAAGGAGGCTGATGCCGTATTGTTTTCGGCGGTAGGCGACCCGAAGTTCGATAATGACCCTACGGCGAAAGTACGTCCCGAACAGGGATTGCTGGCGATGCGTAAAAAGTTGGGATTGTTTGCCAACATCCGTCCGGTACAAACTTTTAAATGCCTGCTTCATAAGTCTCCGCTTCGTACCGAGCTGGTAGAGGGAGCCGATTTTCTCTGCATACGCGAGTTGACCGGAGGCATGTACTTCGGCGAGAAATACCAAGACAACGATAAGGCGTACGACACGAATTATTACACCCGCCCGGAGATAGAACGTATCCTGAAAGTAGGATTCGAGTACGCCATGAAACGCCGCAAACACCTCACCGTGGTAGATAAGGCAAACGTATTGGCTTCTTCTCGGTTGTGGCGTCAGATTGCACAGGAGATGGCTCCCAAATATCCCGAAGTTACTACCGACTACATGTTCGTCGATAACGCTGCGATGCGCATGATTCAAGAACCCACCTTCTTCGATGTCATGGTAACCGAAAATACCTTCGGCGACATCCTGACCGACGAAGGCTCTTGCATCAGCGGTTCGATGGGACTGCTTCCCTCGGCATCTACCGGAGAAAGCACGCCGGTGTTCGAGCCCATCCACGGCTCATGGCCGCAGGCTAAGGGATTGAACATCGCCAATCCGCTGGCACAAATCCTTTCCGTAGCCATGCTGTTCGAGTATTTCGACTGCAAAGAAGAAGGTGCACTGATTCGTCGTGCCGTTGATGCCTCGTTGGATGCTTGCGTACGCACTCCTGAAATCCAAGTAGAAGGCGGAGCGAAATACGGAACAAAAGAAGTTGGTGCTTGGATTGTAGACTACATCAAGAAAGCATAATACATACCCCGTATATACACTGAGGCTGCTGTCTATTTCTACCCGAAATTAATCCGTTGATTAACAGGTAGAAAAGACAGCAGTTTTTTTATTAAAACGCAAGCAGTAGCGTTGCCTGTTTCTATTCGAACAACTCACTCTTTCTACCGCAAGGGATGAGTCGTCTTTGCGGTAGTGTTTATTCTGCGATAAATTATTTTTGAGAAACATTTTCTTGTGTCTGCCAAAACTATTATCTTTGCATCCCGAATTATAGGAAGACGCAATGTGTAGTTTTTTTTATAAATATAGGGAATTGGATAAGAATTAATACCTGAAATTACTTTTCAGTAATTCAGGTATTTTTTTTATTTATGAAGAGGCAAACTAAACGATAAGACGAAATTATGGAACCACTGAAACATGAATGCGGGGTCGTGCTGATACGTCTGCTGAAACCTTTGGAGTATTATCAGGAAAAGTACGGCACGTGGATGTATGGACTGAACAAGCTGTATCTGATGATGGAAAAACAGCATAACCGCGGACAGGAAGCGGCAGGGCTGGCTTGCGTGAAATTACAGGCAAATCCGGGAGAGGAATATATGTTCCGCGAGCGTGCGTTGGGCGCGGGGGCGATAACCGAAATCTTCAGCACCGTGCATTCGCAATTCCGCGATCTGACACCCGAACAGATGAGCGATGCCGAATATGCCAAGACATGCCTTCCGTTTGCGGGAGAACTTTATATGGGGCATTTGCGCTATTCTACTACGGGAAAGAGCGGAATATCGTACGTCCATCCGTTTTTGCGCCGCAATAATTGGCGGGCGAAAAACCTTGCGCTGTGCGGCAATTTCAATCTGACCAATGTCGACGAGATTTTTGCAGACATTACAGCTTTCGGTCAGCATCCGCGCAAGTATGCCGATACGTATATCATGTTGGAGCAGGTGGGGCATCGCCTCGACCGCGAAGTGGAACGGTTATATAATGAATGTAAGGCGGAGGGACTGGAAGGCATGGCTATTACCCATGCGATAGAAGACCGCATCGACCTGACCAATGTACTGAAAACCTCTACTCCGAAGTGGGACGGGGGATATGTTATCTGCGGACTGACCGGTAGCGGAGAAACCTTTGCCGTGAGAGACCCGTGGGGCATCCGTCCGGGCTTTTGGTATATGGACGATGAGATTATGGTGTTGGCATCGGAGCGTCCGGTTATCCAGACGGCGCTGAATGTTCCTGTCGACAGCATCCATGAGTTACAGCCGGGGCAGGCTATCCTTGTTAATAAAAAGGGAGAGATGCACCTTGCACAGATAAACGAGCCGAAGGTGAAAAAGGCTTGCTCGTTTGAGCGTATTTATTTCAGCCGGGGCAGCGACATCGACATCTACCGCGAACGCAAGCTGTTAGGTAAAAAACTGGTGGACCCGATACTGAAAGCTGTTGATTATGACGTGGTTCATACCGTGTTCTCGTTTATTCCCAATACGGCGGAAGTAGCCTTTTACGGCATGTTGGAGGGCTTTGACAACTATTTGAACCAGTTGAAAGTACAGCGCATCGAGGCTTTGGGGCATAAGCCCAGCCATACAGAACTGGAGCAAATTCTTTCGCAGCGTATCCGCAGCGAGAAGGTGGCTATAAAAGACATCAAGCTGCGTACATTCATCGCCGAAGGAAACACCCGCAACGACCTTGCCGCCCATGTATATGATATTACGTACGGAAGTCTGATTCCTTACGAAGACAATCTGGTGATTATCGACGACAGCATCGTGCGCGGTACTACCCTGAAGCAAAGTATCATCAGCATCCTCGACCGTTTGCATCCGAAGAAAATCGTCATCGTATCCTCTTCTCCGCAAGTGCGTTACCCCGATTATTATGGAATAGACATGGCAAGCATGGAGCAGTTTATCGCTTTCCGTGCAGCCATCGCCCTGCTGGAAGAACGTGGGATGCGTGATACCATCGAGTCGGCATACCGCAAATCGAAAGCCCAACTGGGTTTGCCGAAAGAACAGATGGTAAACTATGTGAAAGAAATCTATGCACCGTTTACCGACGAAGAAGTTTCTGCCAAGATGGTAGAACTGCTCACCCCTGCCGGAACACAGGCGAAAGTAGAGATAGTCTACCAAACACTGGATGGATTGCATGAAGCATGTCCGTCACACGAAGGCGACTGGTACTTTAGCGGTGATTATCCCACTCCGGGCGGCGTGAAGTTGGTTAATCAGGCATTTATCGACTATATAGAACAGAACTACACGTTTTGACTTCCGATGATATTTATAAAAAGATAACAACAACATACTAACAGAACGAATTAATGAGAAACGTAACCCTTATCCTTGACGACGGGAGCCGATTCAGCGGCAAGTCGTTCGGCTACGAAAAGCCCGTAGCGGGCGAGGTTGTGTTTAATACAGCCATGACCGGATATCCCGAAAGCCTTACAGACCCCTCGTATGCGGGACAGTTGATGACGCTTACTTATCCGCTTGTAGGAAACTATGGTGTACCTCCGTTTACCATCGAGGCCAACGGACTGCCTACTTTTATGGAGAGTGAAAAAATTCATGCAGAGGCAATTATCGTGAGCGATTACAGCGAGAAGTATAATCACTGGAACGCGGTAGAAAGTCTTGCCGACTGGTTGAAAAGAGAGCAGATACCGGGTATTACGGGTATAGACACGCGCGAGCTGACAAAGGTATTGCGCGAGCATGGCGTAATGATGGGGAAAATTGTTTTCGACGATGAGCCGGATAACATCCCCGAAGCTACTTATGCGGGTGTGAATTATGTCGATAAGGTGTCATGTAAAGAGGTGATTCGGTATAACGAAGGAGAAGGCAAGAAGAAAGTGGTGCTTGTTGACTGTGGCGTGAAAGCGAATATCATCCGCTGTCTGCTGAAGCGCGACGTAGAGATTATCCGTGTTCCGTGGAACTATGATTTCAACGGACTGGAATTCGACGGACTGTTTATCTCAAACGGTCCCGGTGATCCGGACACCTGCGATGAGGCTGTGCAGAATATCCGTAAGGCTATGCAGAATGAAAAGTTGCCTATCTTCGGTATCTGTATGGGAAACCAGCTTTTGTCGAAAGCAGGGGGAGCCAAGATTTATAAGTTGAAGTACGGTCACCGCAGCCACAATCAGCCGGTGCGTATGGTGGGTACGGAAAAATGTTTCATCACCAGTCAGAATCACGGTTACGCCGTAGACAACAATACGCTGGGGGCAGACTGGGAACCGCTTTTCATCAATATGAACGACGGGTCGAACGAAGGAATCCGTCACAAACAGAATCCGTGGTTCTCGGCGCAGTTCCATCCCGAAGCAGCCAGCGGTCCTACGGATACCGAGTTTTTGTTTGATGAGTTCGTGAAACTTCTCTAACCGTTATCCACAGTTTATTAATTCTCATACTTTAACGAAAGCTATTATGAAAGAAAATATAAAGAAAGTATTGTTGTTAGGTTCCGGAGCCTTGAAAATCGGAGAGGCAGGTGAGTTTGATTACTCCGGCTCGCAGGCGCTCAAGGCGTTGAAAGAAGAAGGTATTCAAACCGTTCTTATCAATCCTAATATCGCCACGGTGCAGACTTCGGAAGGGGTTGCCGACCGTATCTATTTCCTTCCCGTTACTCCGTATTTCGTAGAGAAGGTGATTGCAAAAGAACGTCCCGACGGCGTGTTGTTGTCGTTCGGAGGACAGACAGCGCTTAACTGCGGTGTGGAACTGTATCGTGCAGGCGTATTCGAGAAGTACGATGTGCAGGTACTCGGTACGCCCGTTCAGGCTATCATGGATACCGAAGACCGTGAGTTATTTGTAAAGAAACTCGATGAGATAAATGTCAAAACCATAAAGAGCGAGGCTTGCGAGAACATCGAACAGGCACGTCAGGCTGCCCGCGATTTAGGCTATCCCGTTATCATCCGTGCGGCTTATGCGCTGGGCGGACTCGGTAGTGGTTTTTGCGACAATGAAGACGAGCTGAACGTACTTGCCGAAAAAGCATTCTCGTTTTCTCCGCAAGTATTGGTGGAAAAGAGCTTGAAAGGATGGAAGGAAGTGGAGTACGAAGTGGTGCGCGACCGTTTCGACAACTGTATCACGGTCTGCAACATGGAGAACTTCGACCCGCTGGGAATCCACACGGGTGAAAGTATCGTTATCGCTCCGAGCCAGACGTTGACAAACAGCGAATACCATAAGTTGCGTGAGCTTGCCATCCGCATCATCCGTCACATCGGTATCGTAGGAGAATGTAACGTGCAGTATGCTTTCGACCCCGAATCAGAAGATTACCGCGTAATCGAAGTCAACGCACGTCTGTCTCGTTCGTCTGCGCTTGCTTCTAAAGCCACGGGTTATCCGTTGGCATTCGTGGCTGCGAAGTTAGGTTTGGGTTACGGACTGTTCGACCTGAAGAACTCGGTTACTAAGACCACTTCGGCATTCTTCGAACCGGCATTAGACTACGTGGTTTGTAAGATTCCGCGTTGGGACTTGGGTAAATTCCACGGCGTAGACCGCGAATTGGGTTCAAGTATGAAGTCTGTGGGCGAGGTGATGGCTATCGGACGCACGTTTGAAGAAGCCATTCAGAAAGGTTTGCGCATGATTGGTCAGGGAATGCACGGATTCGTGGGCAATGAGGGAGTGGAGTTCGATGACTTGGATTACGAACTGTCACATCCCACCGACCTGCGCGTCTTTGCCATTGCCGAGGCTCTGGAAAAGGGATATGCCATCGACCGCATCTTTGAGCTGACCAAGATTGACCCCTGGTTCTTGGGCAAGCTGAAGAACATCGTAGACTACAAGCAGAAACTTTCTCAATATAATAAGGTGGAAGACATCCCCGCCGACGTGCTGCGCGAAGCAAAAGTGCTTGGCTTCTCCGA
>ENA-OPIL01000237-OPIL01000237.1-human-gut-metagenome-genome-assembly--contig:-NODE-237-length-10758-cov-1.643371_pt1 | contig 10758 bp, 8 predicted proteins | sample MGYA00241398_ERZ501642 | MGnify/ENA primary metagenome ERZ501642 (study PRJEB25962, sample SAMEA2042288) | human gut metagenome | biome: human gut; feature: human-associated habitat; material: faeces... | reverse complement strand
CAACGCATGAGCAATCGGTGTATGGCCTGCCAAACAGCAAGCTGCGGTTAACGCAATACCGATTTTCGAGAAAAAGTAGTTCTTATTTTTCATAAGCACGTGCTTTTAGTATGTATAAATGTATGAGATGTATGTTCGCTTCGAACACTGTGGCGGCAAATTTACGAGCATCTATTCATATTTGCAACTTTTCCATCTATTTTTTGAGCATTATTTCATATTATGCAAACCAAGCCATACATTTAGTCAATACAAAGCATTGTAAAAGTACATTAGCTGCATGATTTGTTTTTCATCTAAAATTACGCTAGAATCTGCTGAATAGCTTAAAATGAGCTATTTATGAGTCTTTCACCTCAATAGAGGTAATGATTTGGCAACAGTCCCAATTTCTGCAATATGCATACATTTGCTGTCAAACAACTCTTCTCCGCTGCAAAGGTTCAATAACTACATGAAATAACAATCGTTATATTGGAATAATTTACATAAACAGCTTGATTTATAATGATTATCGCAAAATTTAATGTATATTTACAGCAAAATTCGATGGATTTATGAAACTAAACAAGATAAAAGACGTCTTAGATAGCAAGGGTATTTCACAAACCTGGCTGGCAAAACAATTAGGCAAGAGCTTTAGCACGGTTAATTGCTATGCTCGGAATAAATATCAACCCGATTTAGAGACACTTCTTGAAATCTCAAAGATTTTAGAAGTTGACCTCAAGGATTTGATTACGAACGAGAACGAAAGAGTGTAATGAACTCGTAGTTTCCTGTCTTAGTAAATATGTTGTAGAACTTCTGATAATAAAATATTAGTTGAATATGGGCATAAGCAAAGATTTAACAGAAGAGGATGTCAAGTTCCGCTATATCAACGAAGCCATTACAAGCAAAGGATGGTCAAAGGATAGCATTTTTATGGAACAGAAGGTTAAATTTACTGACGGTAAAATTAGTCTTCATGGCAATCTTGTGCATAGAGAGAAACCTAAGTTTGCCGACTATGTGCTTTATGCAAACAAGGCTACACCCTTAGCCATTGTAGAGGCAAAGGATGCTAATCATTCTGTTTCTCATGGATTGCAACAAGCTATGACTTATGCCCAAATGCTTGATGTTAAGTTTGCATATAGTTCTAACGGGGAGGGCTTTGCCGAACATGACTTCTTAACAGGGAAAGAACGCACTTTTGCTATGGGTGAGTTTCCGACAAAAGAAGAACTTATCGAAAGATATAAAAGCGAGGCTAACGGTGGCAATGGACTTAATGAGCAAGAATTGGCTGTCATTAAGCAACCGTTCTGCACTGGTCAGAATATATTTCCTCCACGATATTATCAGCGCAATGCCGTAAATCGTACTGTCAATGCTATAGCAAAAGGGCAAAATCGTGTCCTTCTTGTCATGGCAACTGGTACAGGCAAGACCTACACTGCTTTTCAGATTGTATGGCGTTTGCTTCATAGTGAATTGAAAAAGAAAGTGTTATATCTTGCTGACCGCAACATATTGGTTGACCAATCCATACAACAGGACTTCAAGCCGCTAAACAAGGTAACACACAAGATTGACTACTCCAAAGATAAGAATCACTTGGAGGAATTGAAATCTTATCAAGTGTTTTTTGCGCTATACCAGCAGTTGATTGGACAGAATGATGCCAAGAATTATCAAGAGCTGTTCCCTAATCCCGACTACTTCGACCTTGTCATCGTTGATGAGTGTCATAGAGGTAGCGCAAAGGATGATAGCAACTGGCGAAACATCTTGGAATATTTTTCTTCAGCTACTCATATCGGTATGACTGCTACGCCAAAGGAAACGAAGTATCAGTCAAGTATTGGCTACTTTGGCGAGCCTATATATACATACAGCCTTAAAAACGGAATTGAGGATGGTTTCCTTGCTCCTTTCAAGGTAATCAACATCACAACCAACATTGGCGATGAGTGGAGACCTAGAAAGGGACAAAAAGATATATACGGCAACGAGATAGAAGACCGTATTTATAACAACAGCGACTATGACTATAACATTGTTATAGAAGACCGTATAAGGGAAGTTGCGCAAGAGATAACCAACTATCTGAAAAGTACAGATCGCATGGCTAAGACCATAGTGTTCTGTGCTGATGAAACTCATGCGGAACGTATGCGTATGGCTTTGGCTAATGCCAATGCTGATATGTGCAAGAAAAATCCTGACTATGTGGTTCGTATAACTGGTAGTGACGAATACGGAAAAGGCAAGTTGGATTATTTCATTTCTGTTGCAGAGAAATACCCTGTCATAGCGACAACAAGTAAGTTGCTTTCAACTGGTGTTGATTGCAAAATGACAAAACTGATTGTGCTTGACCAACAAATCGGCTCTATGACAGAGTTCAAACAGATAATTGGTCGTGGCACTCGTCTTCGTGAGAAAGAAGGAAAGACATACTTCACAGTAATGGACTTCCGCAACGTGACACGATTGTTTGCTGACCCAGATTGGGACGGACCGATTGAGATAGACCCGAACTATCCGCCCAAGCAGAAAGAGCCTAAGCCGTATGTACTTCCTGAAGACGACGGGCCTAAAGGCGTGAAAGAACCCGATCCTGAACCACGACCGAAGCCGATTGTTGCCAAGGATGGCTGTCAAGTGATGGTCATTAACAAGGTCGTTTCTGTCTATGACACAAATGGTAAGTTACTTCGCACGGAAAGCATTACCGACTATACAAAGAAAAGTATCATAGACACATACGCTACGATTGACACATTCACTTCCAAGTGGCAAGAAACCAAGAAAAAGTCTGATATTGCTGAAATGCTTAAAGACAGTGGTATTGATCTTGCTGCATTGAAGCATGACCAAGATATGGATGATGTTGATGATTTCGATTTTATCTGCCATATAGCCTACGGCAAGAAAACACTTACACGACATGAACGTGCCGAACAAGTGAAGAAACGAGACATATTCAGCAAGTATGGTGAACAGGCACGACTTGTGCTTGAAGCCTTGTTGGATAAGTACACCAAGGAAGGTGTGTCAGAATTGGAAAGTCTTACTGTGCTTGAAAATGACCCATTCCGCAAATTGGGTTCAAAGGCAAACATCGTGAAGTTCTTTGGTGGCAAGCAAGGCTATCTTGATGCCGTAAAGGAACTGGAACAATACATATATAATATAGCATAAAATAAAAACAAAATATGAGTTTATCAAATTTCGTAAAACGAGTTCGCAATATAATGCGCAATGATGCCGGTATCAACGGTGATGCGCAACGCATAGAACAAATGGCGTGGATGCTGTTCTTGAAAGTCTATGACGAGAAAGAGAATGATTGGGAGTTGGACGATGATGATTACAAGTCTATTATTCCAGAAGAATGCCGTTGGCGTAACTGGGCGCATGACGATGGAAGCGGTTATGCCTTGACTGGTGATGAGCTGCTTTCGTTTGTCAACAACACATTGTTCGTGGAACTCAAAAACATAGAGATAACACCAACTACCCCTATCCGTCAGGCGATTGTAAAGACCACATTTGAGGATGCCAACCAATATATGAAAGATGGAGTTCAACTTCGTCAAGTGCTGAATGTGATTGACGGTTTGAACCTTGGTGACTATGAGGAAAGTCATGCTTTCGGTGAGATATACGAGACAATCCTCAAAGAAATGCAGGCGGCAGGTTCCTCTGGTGAGTTCTACACCCCAAGAGCCTTGACCGAATTTATGGCAGAGATAGTCAATCCCCAGATTGGTAAGAAAATGGCAGACTTCGCTTGTGGTACAGGAGGTTTCATCACAAGTTGGTTGGGTGAATTGGACAAGAAGGTAAAGACTGCTGAAGACCGCAAAGAGTACAATCAGTCTGTATTTGGCATAGAAAAGAAACAATTCCCGTATATGCTATGTGTGACAAACCTGTTGCTGCATGGTATTGACACGCCATTGGTATATCACGACAACTCGCTTACAAAAGATGTACTCAACTATACAGACGAGGACAAGTTTGATGTTGTGTTGATGAACCCACCATACGGTGGAAACGAGAAGTCGGATGTCAAGTCACATTTCCCTTCTGATATGCGCAGTAGCGAGACTGCTGACTTGTTCATGGTTCTCATCATGTACCGACTGAAGAGGAATGGTCGTGCGGCGGTCATTGTCCCAGACGGTTTCCTGTTTGGAGCGGACAACACAAAGATAGCCATCAAGACCAAGCTGCTCAGAGATTTCAACTTGCACACCATTATCCGTTTGCCTGGCAGTATCTTTGCACCTTACACTTCGATAGCCACGAACATTTTGTTCTTCGACAACACCAGTGCAGAGAATGCTCCAGAAGGCTTCTCAACGAAGGACACATGGTTCTATCGTTTGGATATGCCAGAGGGGTACAAGCATTTCTCCAAGACAAAGTCCATGAAGTCGGAACATTGCAACCCAATCCGTGAGTGGTGGAACGACCGTAAGGAGATTATTATTGCTGATGGTGACGAGAAATCTCGTTGCTATTCGGTTGAAGACCTTATCGCCACCGATTGCAACTTCGACTTGTGCAAGTTCCCGAAAGAGGATGAAGAAATCTTGCCTCCTGCCGAACTGCTTGCCGACTATTTCAAGAAGCGCAAGGCTCTTGATCATGAAATTGATAAGACATTGGCGGAGATACAGCGTATCTTGGGAATAAATGTGAATGTGGACGAATTGTGAAATGTGGGACGGTGTTCCACAAATTATGAAAAGGTGAGACGCTGTCTCACTAATTCAGAAAAGGATTGGATAATATGGAAAAATCTGCATTAACAAACATAACAGAAAAGCTGACTCAATCAGAGAAAAACTTCGTTTCTGACTTGAAGCATTTAGCCAGTGAAGCACGTCGGCAAGCCTATCGCAGTGCAGACCATCTATTGGTGGTTCGCAACTGGCTTATCGGTTGATGTATCGTGACACAGGAACAAAATGGAAAGGAACGTGCGAAATATGGCAAACATGTCATAAAATTGGCTTCCCAAACCCTAACTGAAGAATACGGCAGGGGATTCGGACTGACAAGCATAAAGAACATGCGCTCTTTTTACCTGATGTTCAGCAAATTACAAATTGGTCAAGCAATGCTTGACCAATTCAAACTCACAGACGAACCAATTCGTCAAGCACCGCTTGACGAATCTACGATACCATTCTATCCTAACCTATCATGGCTTCACTATGAACGCTTACTGCGTGTAAAAGATATGGATGCAAGGTTGTGGTATTTGAAGGAGGCGGCTCGTGAGCAATGGGATTACCGTACCTTACAGCGTAATATCTCCTCACAATACTATTATCGTTTGTTGCAAACCCCTGAGCATCTGCGCAAAGAGGTAAGTGACGAGATGCGTTCGCTGACTTCAGATTTCGAAAAAGACAAACTCTCTTATCTCAAGAATCCTGTGATAGCAGAGTTCTTAGGATTACCACAGAACCCTGCCTATAGTGAATCGAAACTGGAAACTGCCATTATCAACCATCTGCAGACTTTCATCATGGAGTTGGGCAAAGGCTATGCGTTTGTGGCTCGCCAACAGCAAATCAAGACGGACATGGGCGATTTCTATATCGACCTTGTGTTTTACAACATCATCCTAAAGTCCTATCTCATTATTGATTTAAAGACTACGCAGATAACTCATCAGGATGTGGGACAGATGGATATGTACGTCAGAATGTATGACGAGTTGAAGAAAGAGGAAGGCAATAATCCTACTATCGGTTTGGTTCTGTGTTCTGACACTAGCAAAGACCTTGCACGTTATTCCATATTGAAGGACAGCAAGCAGCTCTTTGCCGCAAAGTATCTTACTTATCTTCCTACAGAAGAAGAGTTGAGCCGAGAAATCCGTGAGCAGAAAGAGTTTTTTGAATTACAAAAGGGAAAAGAGGCAGAAGATGAAGATTAAAAATAGTATATAATTCGCCAACAACTTGTTGGCGAATTGATACTTTACGATAAAAAATTACAATGAACGGAAAACAATTAAAGAACAGCATATTACAATGGGCGATACAGGGAAAACTTGTACCGCAAGACCCCAATGACGAACCAGCAAGAGTTTTGCTTGATAAGATTCGTCAAGAGAAAGAACGCTTGATCAAGGAAAAGAAAATCAAGCGTGACAAGAACGCATCCATTATCTACCGTGGTGAGGACAATTCCTATTATGAGAAGATGCTCGCTACGGGGGAGGTGAAGTGCATTGATGAGGAGGTGCCGTTTGAGATACCACAGGGATGGGAATGGGAACGCATTGGTAACCTTTTTGAGACAACAAGCGGTTCCACACCTCTAAGCAGAAATCCCGACTACTACCAAAATGGCAGCATTAATTGGGTTCGCACGACAGACTTAAATAATGGAGTTTTATGCAAGACGGAGATACAAATTACGGAAAAAGCTTGTTCAGACTACAACCTTACCATTCTCCCACAAAACTCGGTATGTATTGCGATGTATGGCGGTGCAGGAACTATTGGAAAACATAGCATTCTACAGTTTGATACAACCATCAATCAGTCTGTTTGTGCAATTAAGCCAAATGGATATTGCAATATGGATTATCTTCATACTTTTATCGAATATCAAAGACCTTATTGGATGGATTTTGCTGCTGGATCGAGAAAAGACCCGAATATAAATCAACTCATTATAAAGCATTGTCTATTACCTATCCCACCACAAAAGGAACAGACACGCATAGTAGATAAGTTGAGTTTACTCCATCCATATATAACCCAATATGGAGAATGTCAAATAAAACTTGACTATATAAACAAAGAGATATTGGATAAATTTAAAAAGTCCATTTTACAGGAAGCAATTCAAGGAAAACTTGTTCCGCAACTTACAGAGGAGGGTACTGCTCAAGATTTGTTGGAGCAGATAAAGATAGAGAAGCTGAATTTAGTAAAAGGGGGCAAACTAAAGAAGTCCGCCCTCAACGATTCTGTTATCTTCCGTGGTGACGATAACAAGTATTATGAGCAGATAGGGAGCGAAATAACTGAGATTGACCTTCCTTTTGAGTTTCCAAGTTCTTGGTCTATTGCTCGATTAAATGCAGTTTGCCAACTTACAGACGGCTTAAAAACAACAGGCAAACAATGCTTGTTAGATGCAAAATACTTACGTGGTAAAAGTTCTGAAACTATAGTAGAACAAGGTAAACTTGTATATAAAGGTGACAATATAATGCTTGTGGACGGTGAAAACTCAGGTGAAGTTTTCATCGTACCACAAGATGGCTATATGGGTAGTACATTCAAGCAGTTATGGATAAGTTCCTCAATGTACGAACCTTATGTTTTAGCTTTTATACAGTTCTATAAAGAGACATTGCGCAACTCCAAGAAAGGTGCAGCAATTCCACACCTCAACAAGGAACTTTTCTATGGTCTTATAATTGGCATTCCGCCATTGCAAGAACAGAGAAGAATAGTTCAGAAACTTGAACAATCATCGCAGTTGCTTCGATAACCTATTCATTTGTTCTATTATACGTTGTTGCTCTTGCAAAGGTGGCAAAGGTATCAATAAATTCGACAAACTCTTACTATTCAAGGTTTTACCTTTAATTGCATCTTTAGATTCTCCAAGATTGGCAATTAGAGGCAAAACTTTGAACAGGTAATTCCTCATAGCATATTCTTTATCAATGACAGGACGTATAGTTATAATAGCTTCATTGTGATAAGCGTCAATATCCAATATTGAAGTTTTGCCGATGCTTAGTTTGAAACTCATAAGAAGACTTCCTTTTTCACTGATAGGAGCGGAGAAAACTTCCTTGACTGCCAAATCCGAAACCTTTTCTTTTGTTGTAGATATTGAGCCTCCATCAACCATATCAGATATTGAAACCCAATTGTATTTGCCATTTATCCAATATGTCTGTTCTCCTCTTGCTGGCGTTTTTCCAATAGTCATAGATACAATATTGGAAAATCTGCACCAGCACCAATTGTATGGCAAATCGAAAGGTATTTCATCGGTTATATCATTGCAATTTTCACCTATCTGCTCATAATACTTGCTATATTCCTATACGTTTCAACAATTCTATATTGTTCTTGCAATGGTGGTATTGGAATTAAATACTTCTGTAAGCGAACCATTGTCAATGTTGCAACTGTTGTTCCTTGTGATTCTTGTCTGTATTGTCCCTTAAAGAAAGGGGATTCTATCACCATTTTTAGATATTCTGCACAAAGTCCATACTTGTTAGCCAAGCACAGTACACTTCCATCTTTGTAATAAAATTTATCGCTTTTTTTGACGATATACACTTTTCCCAAAGTTCCCACAGCTGTAATCATTAGGTCATTTGGCAAAGGAACTCCACTTGAAGAAAAGTCTTCGTACAAAGAGAGGTCTATGTATAGTTCGTTATCAACAAAACCTTCATCAGCCAATTTGCCAATTTCTCTCGCTCGATAGAATGGTATTCCCGCTTGTCTCCAGTCCTTTGCATGAACTCTACGAGCAGAGCCTGTATTAAGGATTGTTTCCAAACGTGCCCAAGCCCAACTTTTTGGTATATCAAAAGGTATATCCTCGTCAATGCACTCACAAGTTGTGCCTTTCTTCTCCCAATACTTGTTATCGTCACCACGGAAGATAACAGAAGTAGCCAAGGTTGACTTCTTTAGCTTACCTTCCTTGACGAGTTTTTGCTTCTCTGTTTTTATCTGTTCAAGCAACTCTTGTGCAGTACCTTCTTCTGCTATTTGCGGAACGAGTTTGCCTTGAATTGCCTCTTGAAGGATGCTCTTACGAATAGTATAGGAAAGTTCTTCATTTAACTTATTAAGTTTATCCTGCGCTTTTCCATACTCATCTATATATGGCATCAACTCCTTTGCTTTTGTATCAATACGAAACTGCTCCGAAAGAGGTGGAAGTGGAACTAACAGAGACGTCATAGTTTCTGTGCTTACACGAGGCATTTTTACACCAAACGTTGCAGAATTAATGTAATCATCTACGTAAGGTGATTTCAAAAAGCTAACAATATAATCTTTGCATATATTGCCGTAGCAAGTGAAAGGTATGATTTCGGGAGTGCAAATACCTCCTTCAGGTGCAACAAGTATCTTTAATAAATATGGACGAAGTTTGCTGTATAAAATGTCACCACGGTTGAAGACGGTCTTGTCACCGATGGCTTTTCGCTCACCAACAGTTTTAATATTCAGCAATCTTCCTCCTTTTTCTATATCTTCCAAATCCAATCCCCATAATTGAGTATCGGCATTCGATGCGTTGATTTTTCTCTTTGTTTGGGCATAAGTTGAGATTTCTCCTAATCGACACCATTCCCATCCCTTTGGTATCTCAAATGGCACTTCCTCATCAATGCAATTCACCTCTCCCGTAGCAAGAAACTTCTCATAATAGGAACTCATAGAACAAATCCATGCCTATTTATTAGGAAAACTTAATGTTTCACTAATAAACGAATAGAAATGGAATTTGACAAATTTGAAGAGTTCCTAAGCCAAGGCAATATGGCTAAGAACACGATTTCGGCATATCTGTATGCCTTGAAGGAGTTTGGCTCTCGACACAAAGAGTTGAACAAGAGAAACTTGTTGGTTTACAAGACCTACTTGATTGAGACTTACAAACCAAAGACGGTGAACCTCCGTATTCAGGCGTTGAACAAGTACCTTGTATTTGTAGGCAAGACTAAGCTCCGCTTGAAGTCGGTCAAGGTGCAGCAACGTTCTTATTTGGAGAATGTCATCAGTAATGCCGACTACACCTTCTTGAAGAACAAGTTGAAGAAGGAAGACAACTTGGAGTGGTACTTTGTGGTGCGTTTCTTAGCTGCGACTGGTGCCAGAGTGAGCGAACTTGTGCAAATCAAGGTTGAGCACGTGCAAGTAGGCTATTACGACATCTACACTAAGGGTGGCAAGATACGCCGTATCTATATCCCCAAGACGCTGTGCTCCGAAACCGAAAAGTGGTTGCAGACAACAAAGCGCACAAGTGGCTATCTCTTTCTCAATCGCTTTGGTGAGCGCATCACGACAAGAGGTATATCACAGCAGTTGAAGAACTATGCCGTAAAGTATGGCTTGAACGAGAAAGTGGTTTACCCTCACTCGTTCCGCCATCGCTATGCCAAGAATTTCTTGGAGAAGTTCAACGACATAACCCTGCTTGCCGACCTCATGGGACATGAAAGCATTGAAACAACACGTATCTATCTGCGAAGAAGTAGTTTGGAGCAACAAGAAATCGTAGATAAGGTTATTACTTGGTAAAATGCCTATAAAGGTTCATAGGAATAAGAGTAGAAAGAGATGCAGGCCTCTTTCTACTCTATCCATGTAAAACGTTTTATCATATGACATGCATATATTAACGACAACAAATCTATATGTCAGTAAATCATGTTATCATCATAAGTGGCTGTTTCTTCTGTATTTTTTTTCGTTAACTCGTCAGTCAGTGCATACTTCCGTTTTTTTAATTACTTTTGCAATGAATTTCAGAGAATAAGCAGCTTAGGCCTTGTATTTAGGATTGAACAAGCAGCAAGCGAGCTCACAGCTTCGATGCTATCTGCCTTGTCTGCCTTTACTGAACAGAACAATACAAAAACTCCATTCATGTTGAAAACTTTTTCGTCCATACTCATTGCATGCAGTGCCCTGGCTCCGCTCACAACCGCAGCCGAAACCATTGCAGCCGACACGCTCT
>ENA-OPIL01000228-OPIL01000228.1-human-gut-metagenome-genome-assembly--contig:-NODE-228-length-11101-cov-2.581659_pt1 | contig 11101 bp, 10 predicted proteins | sample MGYA00241398_ERZ501642 | MGnify/ENA primary metagenome ERZ501642 (study PRJEB25962, sample SAMEA2042288) | human gut metagenome | biome: human gut; feature: human-associated habitat; material: faeces... | reverse complement strand
TCATAATCTGGAGGTCCCAGGTTCAAGCCCTGGCTGGTCCACTTTAAGAATCAAGCACTTACAAAGATTTGTAGGTGCTTTTTCTTTTATACGGTGACCTTCAGGTGACCTTTTTGAAGCGAAACTCTGAGTTAGTGACCTTTTGAAATCTCATAGAATTGCAGAAAATTCTTATGGATTTTTAATAGGGAAAGAGTGGCCAAATCTGGCTTTTTAAATAAATCACTGCGATTATTCGTGTAAGGGATAAGATGAAACCGCAATAACTAGTCGGGGAATTATTGAGTATTCTTGAAATTAATACATTATGCACAATAACATGATACACCTATTTCTTCTTTGCGTATATTTTGTTCTGTAACTTTGTATCCATAAATATTATGCAATATGGAAAGTGAAAAATTAACCATTGGCAAACTCATCGAAAAGGAGGTGAGGAAACAGCAAATTCCAATCACAGAGTTTGCACGATTGATTTGCTGCCAAAGGAACAATGTGTATGACATATTCAAGCGCAGCAAAATTGACATCGTACAGCTTAAACAGATATCAAAGGTTTTAAGGTGGAACTTTTTCAAAGAGCTTGCCGATGACCTTGAATTGATAAATGAAGAAGAAATGAGTGGGGCTGATGTAAAAAAGCAAAAGGCAGTATCACAATTCTTTGAGGTCGTACCGAATATATTGCGAGAATTGGGAAAACCGTCTACAATTATCTTCTGTAAATTGGACGAACCTGGCTATGAAGATTGTGCTACACCAGATTTTGGATTGCCTGACTATTTCATAACTTTCACCATCGGAGACACTCTCCAAGAGCGAATCGGCAACAACCTTGCGCTTCCTATTGGAGTAGTCCACGACAGCACGAATAACTGTGAAGTCGAAGTCTGCACTAATGTCATCTATGGGTCAGTCTGTGTAAATGTGAAGCTAGATTACAAGACACAAGACGAATGGAGAAAAGTCTTGCTGTTAGCTTTTGAAACCTATGACAGATTTGGAAGGAGGTAATAATGAGAAATTTATTGAATGATTATAAGGAGATTAAGGATTGCATCTACAAAGGTGAAACCTATTCTGTCCGTGACAATGGGGCGGTATTGCGCCATTCTCGCATAGGTAAAAGAGTAAGGAAAGAAGATGATATTTGGACATTCGGAAAAGCTAATGAACAAACTGGATATATGATTATTGGCGGCGAAAGAGTACATCGCATTGTTGCCTATGCTTTCTTAGGGGAGCCACCTACACCCCAACATGTTGTTGACCATATAGACACCAATAGACGAAACAATCGCCCTCAAAATCTAAGGTGGTTAACAAAGTTGGAAAATGTTTTGCTAAATCCTATTACAAGAAAGAGAATAGAGTTTCTATGTGGGAGTATTGAAGCATTCATAAACGACCCTTCAATCATACAGGAATTTGCCAATGACAATCCAAACTTTGCATGGATGCGGACTGTTTCCGCCGAGGAAGCAAAGGCCTCATATGAACGCTTGAAATTATGGGCGGAAACACCATCTGCTCCAACAAGCACAAGCAATGGTACTATGGGCGAGTGGATTTATGCATCGACCAAACGCCACGAACACATTGAGCCATTTTCTAAGTACAGTTCTGTACCCAGTAACCAATCAGAATTCTCTGCCGTAGAATACAAGCAAGACATTCTGACTGAATCGCTATCACCGACTGCGATGCAAAAGTATTGGCGTACACCGACAGAATTTCCGCTATGCCCAATTCGTTGGGATGAAGAACCATTGGAAACATATTCCAAGGTGCTTAAAAAAGGGGCTATCGTTACCAAGAATGAATATTCCACTCATTATATTGACGATTTCGCCTTGAAAGGGAACTCCCTTTTAATCAGAACCCATGCAGACGATGGTATCAAGAAATTCTCTTTGATTACTGTGTTATTTGAAGGTGATAAATATATTCACGAGGGACAAACATTCTTTGAGGAACAGGGCGCACGAAAGGCTTTTACATTAGCCCAAGGTTTAGAATGGGATGGAGAAGATGGAATTGACGATTATTGCTAAAATAATTTGCTATATAGCTAAAAATGAGTAACTTTTTAACTATAACAAATCAACCATCATAAATTATGAAAAAGATTCTTGCCTCTTTAGCCGTATTCTTAGCTGCCATTAACATCATGGCACAAGAACACCTTTCATTCAAAGGGATTCCTATTGAAGGAAGCATGACCGAGTTTTGTCAAAAACTAAAAACCAAAGGATTTACTTCTATCGGGCAGGAAAACAATATCTCTTTGTTTACAGGGGATTTTACTGGCCGTGAAGCGACTGTAGGGGTAACTGCTACAGACGATGGGAAAAATGTTTTTGCTGTAGTTGTTTTGTTTGATCCGAGCGAAGAATGGAACACTCTCGTTAACACCTATGACTACTATAAAGATTTGTATACTCGCAAATATGGTAAGCCGTCTATCTCAAAAGAAAAAAATCCAGCCCTTTCTGATTCCAATGCTGCTTTAATGGCAGAAGTCCATCAAGGAACAGTTGTATATGGTAGTGCATGGGAAGTGACAGGTGGAGATATACAACTTTCAATTGAAAAATCCTCTGGGGTTTACGAAGGTATGGTGCTGATTCGCTATCGTGATTCTCAAAATGTAGAAGCCAAAATTCAAAGCGATTTGGATGATATTTAGGATGTGTAGGTGGATTTGTTGCCGCTTCAAATAAGCTCATACAATATTTTCGTTTTTATGCAGACAGTAATGTGTTCTCTGCCGTTCCTACCCCACAAGTAACTGCCTCCGTATTGAAAGCACTGGAGTTAATCAAAACAAAGCCTGAAATCAGAAAAAAGTTATGGGATAACACCAGCTATCTCAGAAAAGAACTGACAGAAAGAGGTTTCGATATAGGTAAATCAGTCAATCCCATTTTCCCTATAATGGTAAGGGATAATAAAAAAGTTTATCAAATTGCGAAAATGTTACAAGAAAGAGGTATATTTACCATCGCAATTGTATACCTTGCTGTGCGAACCAAGGAAGCAAGATTGAGAGCCTCTCTATATTATAGTAAGAGAGGTGTTTTGCCATATTATTTATAAATCATCTCTTTACATAAAGTTATATGAGACAAAAGGTAGGCTTCATTTTCTTACACACACTATTGATGTGTACTTTATACTCTTGTAAATCAGACAATACGGCAAACACTGCATTTGATGACAAGATAATTCTTATTGAAAACAATCCGCAGCAATATCTCGCACGGATTGACACAATACGACCCAATAGCGTCAATGACGAAAAGGAGGCTACGGACTTCCTATTGTATTCTCTGGCACATAATTACATAAACAGAAACTATTATCCGTCAAAAGAACTGCTATTGACAAGTATTCAAACATTCCAAAGGAGAAATCTGCCGCAACAACAGCTTGAAGCACTGTTTCTTCTTGCCAAGATATACAGGAAGGAACAAGACCTATCAAGCGAGGTGCATACCATAGAGAACGCAGTCAGAATAGCCAAGAGCGAAGAAGACAGCGAGTGGCTGTTCTATCTGTACAGCTACCTTGGGGATATGTATATACGTCAATACAACACTCTGAAATTCATAAAATATCAGACACTCGCCAACCAATGCCTGAAGGACATAGACTTTCAGGATATAAGCTTGTTGGCGCAAATCAATGTTGCAAAAAGTTTTTTGTATGTAGGCAAATACAAGGAGTCATACGACACGCTGCAAACAATAGAAAGCAAGGTCAAGAAAGACAACGTGTATTATAACGACATCAAGCGTCTGCAAGGGATAGCCCTCTTTAAGATGGACTTGTTGGATTCGTGCATCGACAATCTGGAAGAGGCATTGAATGAGGAAGAGTTGCCAGAACATAAATTTACCTGTCATTCCATTCTGACCTATTGTTATTATCTGAAGAAAGATCTGGAAAATGCGGAAAGACATAAAAAACTGGCGATAGAAAACAATACCGATACAGGCATCGGATTTACGGAAACGGAGTTTTACACGATATGCGCAGAGTTTGCCGGGGAAAACGGTAACCGGGAGGAACAGATAGCCTGTCTGCAAAATGCAAACAGGCTGTACCAAACGGCTATCGAAAACATAGGCGGGCAGTCGTTGAATGAGGCGATACAGGCATACACCAACATACAGGAGAAAAAAGCTTTCCACAAAAGATTATCATTATACAGATACGGAGTTACAGGGCTTCTTTTGGCTTTATGTGTGGGATTGGCAATACATATACGCAGAAGAAAGAAACAGGTTTACGAAGTGCTGGCTTTACAGAAACAAATCAATACCCTTGAAAATCTGAGGAACGTAAAGGATGAGATAAAGAATTTTATCTTGCGTGATTTTGAAATAGCCAAGAAAATAGCCATGCTGAGAGCTACACAACAGACACAAAGCGCAAAATTTCTGAAAGACCTTGACAAATACAATATTGTTAAGGGAAATGACCTGCTGGCCACGCATTGGGAGCAGTTTTATAAGCACATAGACATTTCTTTTGGCGGATTCCACTCAAAATTGACAAAAGAATATCCTGCACTCAACGAGAAAGAGCTCCAGCTCTGCTGTATGCTCGTATCAGGATTCAAGACCGAAGAGATAGCGGCCATCTGGATGAACAGCGTATTCTCTGTACACAAGTACAAGACCAATGTAAGAAAGAAGATTAATGCTCCTGAAGGAGCGGATATTATAGCTTTTCTTAAAGAGAAATTGTCATTACAATAAAACTTAGTACGATTACAAGTTTTTATTCATAAATGTATCTGATTATTAGTATATTATGAAATGAAATTACAATAATATTCTCTTGATTTACAAACTGTAAATCCGTCTTTTAATGTTATATTTGCATTGTCAATCAAGAGAATTACACAAATGAAAACAAAAAAGTTATTACTAATGTTGTTGGCAGGCTTTATATCAATATACCTGTCAGGATGTGCAAGCCTTAGTTACAGTCCGCTTAATAAGACTGAAAAGGTAAAAGTTACTTTCAAATGACATTGACATGAAATTTATATATGCTTTCATATTAATGTCATGCTTCTTTTGTACAAATCTTTTAGGGCAGGAAGTTGTAAACAAAGACACTATCGGGCATAATACCACAATAAAAACATCTTCAGATAAAGGTTTTATATCATTTGACAGAGAGACATCAGTAATTAAGAACGTGAAAGTAAGCGGATCGCAAAATTATGATTCTGCCACTGTTTTGGATATTAATACCGAAAGTCCGTTTTATATCCCGGCTTATCATATAAATTCGTCTCCTATGTTTTATGGAGATTATAGTTCTTGCAGACAGCTTTTTCCCAATCTGTACGGCAGCGGTTCACAAACTACAATACCTGGCATCGGTAGGGTAAATCAAGTCTCAATCTTTTACCAACGACAGCTTAATGCCTTTTTTGATATAAATGCAGGTATTAATGCAGTAAAATTCAATCTTCCATACAGTATAGGTCAGTCATTCGGGATGTTTGGTTCATTGACATACCATCCGAATGAGGTGTTTCGCATAAAAATATTTGGTGCTTACAGCCCGAACAGCAGATATAACTTCAATAATATTTATTACGGCACAACTATAGGGTATGACTTTACCGACCGTTTTGGAATGGAAGTAGGCATTCAAAGATATTATGACATACAAAAAGGATGGCAAATTACCCCAATCGTAACCCCATATTATAAGTTTAATAAATTCAGTATTGGAATAGACATGGGAGGCATGATTTATAATATGATCCAAAATACCATCGACAAATAAGAATACAAAACAGCCATAATAAATATGGCTGTTTATATTTTATTCCCAATCTAAAACTACCCAATAATTTTTATTCAGAAAGGCTCCAAAAAGCAACTAATTTCGTTGTTTTTTTATATTGAATTTCGTCTTCCAACTGCTTTTTACGACATTACAAACATTCAAATCTTAACAGATTGATTTACTGTGCTTTTAAGAATGGCATTCCAAGAAAAAACAAGTCCGTTGCAAATCGGTAATAGCATATATCGTATTAATTTTGCATCAAATCAAAATCATAAAAATTATACGAAATGAACAAATCAAAGAAAATGAAATTATCCTATGTAACTGTATTAGGATTTTTAGTATTAGGATTGTTCTCTTGTAACAATGAGAACGAAATTCTGAACAGCGCAAAAGAAAATCAACTACCAGAAGTTGAAGTCTCTAATCTGAGCGCATGGAGTAATGGAACAAGAAGTTCAAATGGTACGCAAGACGAAAAAGTTCTTCGCTTTAGAGACTTAGAAACTTATCGTAAAGTATTAAGTAAACTAAGCGGTATGACTGATGAAGAAAAAACTTCTTACTTCCAAGAAATAGGATTCGATGGAGCTTTTACTTTATTACAATCAGCGAATAATGAAGCTGATTTAATACTAGATAGCGATGATCTAAACGATATTGAGACCAAAGCAAATGAATACAAAAAGAAATATTCATCAATGCTGTCTTTCAACCCAGAAGACCAATATGACTTGACACCTTATTTAAATTTCACAGACAAAGAACTTTCAATAACAGGTAGCACCAATGGATATGTAGTGATTGGCAACTCTTTAAAAAAAGCCGATAATGCACATCCAACATACGATGACTATACAGTGGTTATGACAAATGATATTCAGGCAAGCAGAGCCGGAGCACCCGGTCCTATTCAACCTGGATGGAAAGAATTTAAGAATGCCTCACTCACCATTAAAAAAGGAAAATATAAAAGTACAATGACAATAGGTCGCATTGTAAACGGTCATTCTCTTGCAATCAGTTTCCAAACAAAAAAGAAAGTAGTTTTATGGAATAAAAGCATTAATACAAATTATTCAATAGAATCATTATCTTTCAACAGTCCTCAATTCAACTATTCTAATAAAGTTATCGGACCACGCTCAGGTGTTTGCATATTAAACCTGCCACCTGAAAAAGTTGGTAAAACATTTGACTCTACTGTAAAAAACTTCCAAAGCGGAAAATGTGGAGATGCAAGAGGTAATCAGACATTTAAAAATATAACAGTAATGTAATATATGAAAAAAATATTTTCACTTCTTATTGTATTAACCTGTATTCTTTCAGTAAACGCACAGGATTTCAAATTTGGAGTATCAGGAGGAATGAATCTGAACTCCATAACAAACAACGAAAACAAGATTGGCTATAATGTAGGTGTTAAGGGCGAATACTTTTTCAAAGATGACAAAGGGCTGTATCTTGACATGGGTATAATGCTAACCAACAAGAATTGGGAAACACCTTATTATTACAATAACGGAGATAAATCCGCAACCAAATGGAGCGCAAATCCTCATTATCTTAACATCCCTATTCATATCGGATATATGATGTCGGTTTCAAAGAAATTTTCTGTATTTGTAAATGCCGGACCATATTTGGGCGTGGGTTTGTTCGGTAAATATAACATGACCTCCAGCAATAAGAATACCACTGTCGCTGATAATATCTTTGAAGACTATCTCAAAAGATTTGACTATGGTATAGGGGGTAAAATAGGCGTTGAATATGCTAAACACATACAACTGTCAGCAGGATATGACTGGGGATTGAAAAATCTAAAGACAAAAACGTATCCTATGGATTATAAAAACAGAAGTTTTGATATATCTTGTACATATATATTCTAACAATAATATAGAGCTAATAAAAGCTTCCGAATAGATGCTATCGGAAGCTTTTATCTGAAAAGAACAATAAACAACGCAAAAATGAAGTATCTTTATCTTATTATACTTAGCTTTCTATTTGTAATAGCAGAAACAAAAGCAAATACCCCATTAAAACCTTTCGAATTTGAAATTTCATTAGGTGGAACCTATGGTATCGACAAATATGTAGGTAACAAACAGATTGGTCCTGCTTTCGCACTCGAAGGAAGATACAACTTCTATAACAGCCCAATAGATGTTGGTATGGAGTTATATGGCGGTAGTACTGCAAGAAATTATGAAGACACCAATCTGTCAAACAGAGTTTTATCTCTATCTGCATTTTCAGATTATAATTTCAGAAGAGGAAAGAAATTCTCCCCATTTATCGGAATTGGTATTGGTATTGCATCATGTAAGGTCGTTCAAGGATATTATGGAGATGACGCAGTAAAAGCAATCTTTACACCACGTCTTGGGGTTGAAATACTTAATCATTTTAGAATAACAGCCTATTCCAGATTAGGTTATAGAGGTTATAATAATATTGGAGTTTCTGTAGGATATGCCTTTGGAGCTGGAAAGAAAAGATAAACATAAATCTTGTATTTTCCCAATAAAATCTTCACTTTAGAATATTCATCTTATGAAAAATATCAATTTATTTTTTGCATCTATATCATTAATGCTATTCACAATGAGTTGCAGAAATGATAATTTATCTGAATTCTCTTACAAAGAGAATGGACAATCTTCTGATAATATATCATTTGATAAAGATGTAACTTACAATTTTAATACTAAAAACGAGTTATACAATACTATTTGGAATGATAAATCAGCAAAAACAAGAAGCACAATAGAAGCTCCAAATAATTTCATTTCTTTATTAGATAAAATACAAGAGGATGATTCTATTTTAAATCAATTTACCGAAGAAGAGAAAACATATATACTAAATGAATCATTAACCTATTATGATATTTTAGGTTTAGAAGACTTTATACCTAATGAAAATTTTGCTCGCTTATTAAATAGTAAAGGTGAAATAATTGTCAATGATTCTATTTATAGAATTACTCCTTGGGGAACTTTATGTGGAAAGGTAGAGCATCGGGAATTAATAGACAATGCTTATGAGCAATTGAAAAGTGCAAGCATAGATATTACTTGTAATGATTATTCTAACAAAATCAATGATGAAGTAGTATTAATAAATTCTTTCAACCATACAGATTATATAACAGAATATTATGAAACTGAAACGAATTCTCAACCACAATCAAGAACGGCAACAGAACAAATACCGTATAACTCATTCCCTAGATATTCTAGTGAAAGCCATACATTTGTAGGAAAACTTACAGGAAAAATATTCGGAGATCGTTCAGTTAAACATCATAATTTCATGCCCGGATATAGAGTAAAAGGCTCATTATATGACTATGATTATGGAGTATATTCAGAAGTTGGTACATTTGTTGCAATGCGTAAAAAAAGGAGAGGTGTATTCAAAAAGATAAACGGATGGAAAGGAACAAATGCTCAAGAGTTAAGTATCACATATAAAGGGATTGTACTTGAAATGAAAACAGGACTACCCGATCGTATACAGATACCACAAAAAGCGACATTGATAAGAGAAAATGTAAAAGTAGATATGTCTGGAATAGGTAGACAATTATTCTGTATTGATATCTGTGGAAAAGAAATTACTGATGCAGATGTTATGAAACTAGCAGGAACTGGATTAAAAACAGCAATGCCAATATTAAAGAAATGGCTTGGCAGAGAAGTAAATCGACAAACACAAGCTGTAAGAATCTTGACTCAATCAAAAGTATATGTCGTTATCTTAGATAATCAAATAAACAGTTATAATTCCGATAAACTAAGAAAAGTTTTCAGCTCAGGAGTCAAATTTTATATTTCAAGTAATATCATATCAAATTCAACTTCATTAAAAGCTGTAATAGATTTTATGAACGGCTTAAAAAGCCTACCTGTTAAACGGATGAAAGGAGGAGAAGTTATTTTAGCAGGAAAATTAGAGAATCGATGGGGTGGTATGATTATTAAGAAAAAATAATATAACTAAAGCCTCCGGCGGGGTAACTCTCCGGAGGCTTCAGGCATTTACACATAAAGCATTAGGGATTGCAGCGGATAGTCCGATCTGAAGACATACTCTATCATGACAAATAATAGTCCTGCAATAATTCTGTTTTCCTTATTTAATTGAAAAATAAGTAATTGCTATGACGAAGAAAATGGCAACGACAAGACATCCCAGTGTTATAAAGAGATAGTTGGGATAATGAAACTCAAGTTCCATATAAGGTATATGTCTTCGTTTTACATATTTACTCCATAGCCAAATAATATATTTAAGATCCAATATCATCTTTGTAATCTTTGTTGTATACTCTCTATTTTCCAATCATACTTCCCCTCTGCGACATCGCCAACCTCTTTGAGTGTGTGGCGATGTTTTATTTCGTCAAAAGGCTGTCGGCTCTCCGCATAACCGCAAAGCCATGCGCCAATGGCTTTCTGCTGCTCGGCTGTTTCCCCGTATTCCTGCATGACGCTTTTGATGTCGGCAGCTTCGGACGGGGCAAAGAACGACTGGTGCTGCTCCGTACCGAAATGGATAATCGTTTGGATTGCCCGTTTGAAAATCTCGCTCGTGTGATACAGAAAGTTAGCAAAAGCATTCAGAAGCTTGCGGCTGATTGCCAATGCGCTTTCCAAAAGGCGGATGGTCTTGTCTTTCTCCGCTGTGGCTTGGCCCACTGCTTGGCGGATATGCTTCTGCTCATTGGCTTGCTGTTCCTGAAGCTGCTTCACCGCCTTGTCCCTTTCAATGGTAAGTGAGCGGTTTTGCACCAAAGCCCTGTCACGCTCGGCTTCGACTTTCTGCTTCTCGGCAACCAACACCTTTGTCAGTTCCTCTACCTTGTTCTTGACGGCATCGGGAAAGGATTTTTTGATGCGCTCGTTCTCGGCTTTCAGCTTGGCGTTTTCCTTTTCGACTGCTGCGGATTTGCCCACACCGACAAGGCTGTTTACGCTGTCCAAGATGCTGTCCATTTTCGCCTTGCGCTCGTCTTTGAGTTGCCGCTCCTTGTCGGCAATCTCGGTATCAAGCGCTCGGCGGTATTGCTCTTTTGCTTTGTTTTCGCCCTCGATGATCTGCCGTTCCTTTTCGGCTTCCTCCTTGGCTGCAAGGGCTGCTTCCTTTTCGGCTTGGACTCGTTCCGCTTCCTGCTTCTGCTTGGCAAGGATGAAATCCGTGCGTTCCAAATGCTCCTTGCCTGTAATCTCTTTTGAGATGCCCCTTTCCATCTCCAAGCACTCAG
>ENA-OPIL01000227-OPIL01000227.1-human-gut-metagenome-genome-assembly--contig:-NODE-227-length-11126-cov-1.445398_pt1 | contig 11126 bp, 8 predicted proteins | sample MGYA00241398_ERZ501642 | MGnify/ENA primary metagenome ERZ501642 (study PRJEB25962, sample SAMEA2042288) | human gut metagenome | biome: human gut; feature: human-associated habitat; material: faeces... | reverse complement strand
CATTTTCCCTCAAGGATCCCACCGTGATACCTCTTTTGGTGATCGCTGCTTTGCCATCTATATAAAGACGCGAGACCCCGGAAAAGCCCTCCCCTTTTTCCAGCTGTACATCTTTTCGTTGCACATAAGCATAAGGTAATTTCCTATTCACTACTACAGTAAGCCCTGCATCCTTCCAATGATATTCATCACTAATAGTTCCATGGGAAACTATGTCAGGAACTCCATTAAGATGAAATATACGCTCCGGTTCATCTCCCATTTTAACGTTACTGAGTATAAAGTCATCATCATCTAACGGATGCCCATCCACCGCCATTAAAGATACTCGTTCCTTATCATCCGATACGTTTCCCGATTTTATTTCGGAAGCTTTTTCTTTCGGCAGAGAGGCTTCTTTCATCATGGATACCTTATCTTCCGCATAAGAACATATTCCCAAGGAAAATACGAGCAGCCCTGTTATCACAGTCATTTTCTGCAAAGATTCATACTTCATCAGATCTCTCCTGTCCAATAATTTTACATATTTTTTATTATGAAGTTCGCATCACTATTCTGTCAAGAAACAAAATAAAAAGGGAGGCATAATCACGCCCCCCTTTTACCAACACTTTATTTTTTATATTTTGTCACAAAATGTGCCATGCGTTTCATCGCCTCTGTCAAATTTTCTCGACTTGCCGCATAGGAAATACGAATATGATTTTTCCCCTGCAGCCCAAAACAAGTACCAGGAACCACTCCCACTTTTTCTTCCATCAGCAGCCTATCACAAAACTCTTCATCGTTCATTCCAGTACAGCTGATATCCGGAAAAATATAGAAGGCCCCTTTCGGCTTAAATACTTTAAGCCCCATTTTCGCGAGAGCATCATACACTATCTTTCTGCGAATCTTATATTCATCAAACATCACTTTTACATCTTCATCACATTTCCTCAGCGCAGCGATTGCTCCATACTGACTGGTAGATGCAGCACATAAAATCTCATACTGGTGAACCTTGTACAAAGACTGCATGACTTCTTTCGGTCCGCAAATATAGCCAATACGTAATCCTGTCATCGCATAAGATTTTGAAAACCCATTCATGACAAGAGTGCGTTCCTTCATACCGGGGATGGAAGCAAAACAGGTATGTTTCCCCTCATAAGTCAGGTCACAATAAATTTCATCTGAAATTACGATCAGGTCATGCCTCTGGGCAAATGCTGCAATTTCTTCAAGAGCCGCCCGATCCACTACCGTCCCCGTTGGATTGTTTGGATAACCGATCAGTAACGCTTTCGTCTTGGTCGTCAGTTTTTCCTCCAACTCATCCACTCTTAATCTGAATTCATCATCAGAAAATGTCGGTACAAGAACAGGTGTCCCTCCAACCAATCTTACGCATGCAGGATACGCGAGATAGGCAGGGTCAGGCATTAAAACCTGATCTCCCGGGTTCAGGATCGTCTGCATGACAACAGTAATAGCTTCCGATACACCAACAGTAATCATAATTTCATTCATTGGATCATATTCCAATCCATAACGCTTTTTAAAAAGGCAGCTGATTTCCTCGCGAAGTTCCAAAAGACCCCAATTCGAGGTATAAGAAGTTTCTTTGTTTTTCAGACTTTCAATGCATGCGTCAATAACTCTATCAGGTGCCGCATAATCTGGTTCTCCCACACCTAAAGAAATAACATCTTTCATTGTGCTCGCCAGATCAAAAAATTTACGAATTCCAGAAAAAGGAACTGCCTGTACATTTTCAGAAATTTTATTATTCCATTCCATTCAAATCCCACCTTTAGTAATTATCATCTTTTATACAATACAGTCATTATGCTTTAGCAACCGCTGCCCCAAGAGCTTCACAATTCTTCTGAGCCTCTTCATCAGGATATCCATAAGCTAAAACCGGTTTGGCAGCAAAATGCGCCCCTGCGAAATGAAGCTCATTATACCAGGAATTCAGCCATGCGCCGCGGCTCCAGCCACAAGAACCGAAAATCCCCATTTCTTTCCCTTTTAAATAAGGTTTCAATTTCTCACAAAATGGCTTCATTTCCATCTCCTCAATCACTTCGACTCCCCAAGCTGAACACCCTAAGATAATGTGATGACAGGTATTACCGATTTCAATAGGATCTACATCTGAAACGGGAGCAAGTAAAACTTCAGCTCCCGTATTACGAGCTCCCACGGCCACGGCCTCTGCCATCGCTTCTGTATTCCCTGTTGCTGAAAAATAAATAATTGCAACTTTACTTCCCATAAGTCCCCCTATGTAAAAAAGAAGCGCCTCTCTTAAGACGCCTCTTCAATACGATTTAATTACGCATTCGCTACCGCTTTCCCTAAAGCGGCACAAGCAGCCAGTGCTTCATCATCAGGATAGCTGTAAGCCTTAACCGGTTCGGATATAAGTTCAACACCTGCATCATTCAAACGCTGCTTCCACGTCACAATCCAATCGCCCTGATTCCATGCATAAGAACCAAAAATACCAACTATTTTACCTTTGAGCTGTGGCAACAGTTCAGCAAAAAATGGTTCGAATTCATATTCTTCCAACTCTTCATTCCCCATCGCCGGGCAGCCAAGAATAATATGATCAAAAGCTGCCACATCAGATGCAGTAGTATCACTTACAAAGCTCAATGTGGTTTCTGCACCCGCATCCTTTGCTGCATTTTCAATTGCTTGTGCCATAGCTTCTGTATTTCCGGAGCCGGACCAATATACGATTGCTACCTTTGCCATGTAAAACTCCTCCTGTCAAATTCTTACATAATGAATTACTACCTCTTTATATTACTTATCAAAACATGCCTTGTCAATTTGCCACTTTTTATTACAAATTTTTATTCCAAAATCTACTTTTTTAAATCAAGCAATTTCTTCTGCTTGACAATTTTCCTTTTCCCCATCATCTCCCGTAAAGAACTGGTCAATTCAAATTGCTCCGCGTCAGAATTGATAATTCCTAAGGAAATGAAATAACCGTCATTTTGTAGTACAACTTGATATGCTTCATGATAAACGATATCTTTTTCTTTTATTCTAATCTCAAACGATCCTTCCCAGCGAGGATTCTTCTTATCATTTATCCGTATCAAAGGTGTTTCCCCTGTATAAACGGCACCACTTTCCATAATACGCTTATTCAAATACCCCGCAATGACATCCATCTGCTTTTCTATAGGATCTGTTTTATGTGTGATCTCCCCTATTTCCAATAAAAAGGGAACTCCCAGCTTTTGACTGGTTGCCCAGCCATAGGAAAAATCAGGGGGGTTGGAATAAGTCATCGTATAATATCTTCCACTTGCTGCTCCCTTCCGCGTAAAATACAGCTTTATCCCTTTATCCTGCAAAAAAGGTAAAGCAGACTGCTCGCCTTCCTCAAAATGAACATGCGGAGGCACTTCCATCTTTCCAACATCAGGTAATTCCCATTTTTCTGCTGAAACATTAGCTGTCAGTGATACCGTAAATATCACAGATAATATACTAAGCCATAATCTATATCTCATATTTTTCCTTATCCGTTTCCCTTCCCCATTATTTTCTGCAACTTAGCCCAAGTATCTCGAAGCCCGACAATCCGATTGCACACAATCTGTTTTTTTGTACTGTCTTTATCAATAATAAAATATCCCTTGCGTAAAAACTGAAAACGGCTTCCCACATCATATTCCTTAATTACCGGTTCAGCCTTACCATTCATTACTACAAGTGAATCTGTATTCACCTTTTCCATGAAATCGCGGCCATCATCTACATCATCCGGGGAAATCAGATAATCGTACAGACGCACTGCCACATCAACTGCTGTATCAGCATATACCCAATGAAGCGTCCCCTTCACTTTACGATCTGCACCGGGTGTTCCACTGCGTGTATCAAAATCAACCGTGCAATGAATTTCTTTGAGTTTACCCTTTTCATCCTTAATAAGTTCATCACAGTGCACAATGTATGCCCCTTTAAGCCGAACCTCCTTTCCCAGTGTCATACGGAAAAATTTCTTCACCGGCGTTTCCATAAAATCTTCCCGTTCAATATAAATAGTTCTGCCAAAAGGAACCTGCCGTGTTCCCATAGTTTCCTGTTCCGGATTATTTTCAATCGTTACATATTCCATTTTATCTTCAGGATAGTTCGTAAGAACAACTTTAACAGGATCAATAACAGTCATAATTCGAGGCGCCTTAGTCTTAAGGTCTTCACGAATACAGTATTCTAAAAAAGAAATATCTACTACATTATCTGCCTTAGCCACACCAATCAATTCACAGAAGCGTCGTAAAGATTCCGGCGTATATCCTCTTCTTCTGATGCCGCTGATAGTTGGCATACGGGGATCATCCCATCCGGAAACAACACCCGATTCTACCATCTTACGCAGTTTACGCTTACTCGTAATCATTGTAGTCACATTCAATCGCGCAAATTCAATCTGCCTCGGTTTTTCCTTCCCGTCAAATGCCTGGAGACACCAATTATATAAAGGGCGTCTTTCCTCAAATTCCAACGTACAGATAGATTGGGTAATTCCTTCAATAGCATCAGAAAGAGGATGCGCAAAATCATAGAGCGGATAGATACACCATGTGTTGCCTGTACGATGATGTGTAGAATGGAGAATCCGATAAATAACCGGATCTCTCATAACCACATTGGGTGCCGACATATCAATCTTGGCACGAAGAACCTTTTCACCATCTTTATATTTTCCATTCTTCATTTCCTGGAATAACTGCAGATTTTCTTCCACACTGCGGTTACGCCATGGGCTTTCTTTACCGGGATGTAAAAAATCACCGCGGGTATCATGAATTTCCTCGCTGGTCTGGTCATCTACATAAGCCAATCCCATACGAATCAATTTGCAGGCAAATTCATAAAGCTGCGGAAAATAGTCAGATGCATAATGTACGGGTTCTTTCCATTTGAATCCGAGCCATTTTATATCTTCTAAAATCGAATTAACATATTCGACCTCTTCTTTGGCAGGATTGGTATCATCAAAACGTACATTAGTTTCACCATGATATTTTTCACCAAGGCCGAAATTAAGGCAAATACTTTTCACATGTCCAATATGAAGGTACCCATTAGGTTCCGGAGGGAATCTTGTTAATACCCGTCCATTTTCATATACATTATTAGCAATATCCTTGTTAATCTCTGCTTCGATAAAATTGGCCGCTTCTTGTCTTTCTTCCATTACTTATCCCTCTGTTTACTTCTAAAATCAAGAATGATTTCAATAATTGGCACAAATTCATTCTACCATAGATACTATTTTTGTGAAATAAAATATGAATAACTCACTTACTTTTATGTTATAATAGCCATAATTTAACAGAAAGAAGGGATATCTATGCAGAGACTTATTTCATATAATCATAAGTGCCTCCGCCAATGGGGCGTCCTTACACAAGACAGCAAGTCCATTATTCCCGCTGAACTGTTGGAAGAAACTTATTTCATTCCCTTAGGCGAAACGATGGATGAATTTATTGAAACTGGCGATGAAGGACTGCTTAACCTTGCGAAAGTACTGGAAATGAACAAAGAAGATCAGTCTATCCCCCCTGTTTCTTTATCAGAGGTAGAAATCGCAGTTCCTTTCTATCCAAAACGTAATATTTTCTGTGTAGGAAAGAACTACCAGTCCCATGTCAAGGAATTCGAAAAAAATATAAATGCGAAAAATCCACTACACCCTATTTTTTTTACAAAAGCAACCACTTCTGTCATCGGTACAAATGAAGAAATTGATCTTCATCGGGATGTGACATCCCAGGTTGATTATGAAGGTGAACTGGGTGTAATCATTGGCAGAAAGTGCATTGATATCCTCGAAAAAGATGCTCTGAAATATGTATATGGCTATACCATCATCAACGATATAACCGCCAGAGATTTACAAAAATCCCACGCCCAGTGGTTCCGAGGAAAAAGCCTGGATACTTTCTGCCCCATAGGCCCCACTGTCCTCATTGGCGGCTGGCCGTTTCCGTTCACAATCTACACAAAAATAAATGGCCAACTTCGCCAGGAAGGCAATACTACGGATTTAATCTTTTCTGTTGCCAAACTGATTTCTACTCTTTCTTCCGGCATGACATTGCTTCCAGGTGATATCATCGCCACTGGAACACCGGAAGGTGTCGGAATGGGTTTTAGCCCGCCAAAATTCCTTTGTCCCGGAGATGTTGTGGAAATTACGATTGACCCCATTGGTACACTCCGTAACCCGGTAAAATAGGTAATCAAGTAAATATCTAAAATGATTAAAACTCAGTTCAATGCTTTCCCCCTGCGGAATTGCACAAACTGAGTTTTTAACTTGAGGCATCACTTTTTTGTACCGCTGATTACTTAGCGACAATATTTATAATTTTTCCGGGAATCACAATACATTTGATAATTATCTTACCCTCCGTAAATTTCTGTACTTCCGGCAATGCTCTCACAAGTTTTTCGATACTATCCTTATCCATGTCAACAGGTACTTTTATTGTTGTGCGAACCTTGCCGTTAATTTGCACTGCCATTTCCAATGAATCTACGGCAAGCGCAGCCTCATCAACCTTTGGCCATGCTGCAGCATGTACACTGACTTCCTCCGCTCCGATACCCTGCCAAAGTTCTTCCGTAATATGTGGAACAAAAGGCGCAAGCAGAATTAACAAATCACGAAGCAGTTCCTTTGCAAAACTGTCTTCAATCGTACTGTGCTTTTCTCCAAACCTGTACATCTCGTTTACGAGTTCCATAATCGCACTAATAGCCGTGTTGAAGGCAAATTTCCCATCTAAATCCTCTGTAACTTTAGCAATAGACTGATGCAGCCGGCGACGCAGAGCCACCTCATCAGGTGATAACATTCCTTTTAATTCTTTTCCCAATTCCTGATACTTGCCAACAATCGTCCAAACACGTTTTAGGAATCGATAAGAGCCTTCTACGCCCTGATCACTCCATTCCAAATCTTTTTCCGGCGGCGCGGCAAAAAGAATAAAGAGTCGGGCCGTGTCCGCTCCATATTTTCCAACGATTTCTTCCGGACTCACCACATTACCAACGGATTTACTCATCTTCCCGCCATCCTTGAGCACCATCCCTTGGCACAGCAGATTGGTAAACGGCTCCGGATAATCAACCATCCCCTCGTCTTGCAATACTTTCATGAAGAAACGGGAATATAGTAAATGAAGAATCGCATGTTCAATACCGCCGATATACTGATCCACCGGCATCCAATAGTCTGTTTTACCCTTACTAAACGGTTCCTGTTCATTATGCGGATCGCAATACCGCAGGAAATACCATGATGAATCAATAAAAGTATCCATTGTATCCGTTTCACGAACGGCATCCGCTCCGCACTTCGGACATTTGCAATGAAGAAAACTTTCACTTGTTTCAAGAGGCGATGTAGCACCGGCAACAAAATTGACATCTTCAGGTAATACAACCGGCAGTTCTTCTTCCGGCACAAGTACGCTGCCGCAATGCGGGCAATTAATAATCGGAATCGGACATCCCCAATAGCGTTGACGAGAAATAAGCCAATCTCTCAAGCGATAATTGACCTTTTCTTCACCAATTCCCATTTTCTCTAATTTTTTCGTAATATTGATTCTTGCTTCCGCGGAAAGCTGGCCATCAAACTCTGATGAATTGACCAGCTCCCCATCTTCACAGTAGGCCTGATCCATTTTATCAAGTTTTAGGTCATGAGCTTTATTTTGGATAACGATTTTTACGGGAAGATTATACTTTTTCGCAAAATCCCAATCACGCTGATCACCTTGGGGAACTGCCATAACTGCACCTGTACCATATTCATAAAGAACATAGTTGGCAATCCAAATCGGCACACGTTCGCCTGTAAGCGGATGCACAGCATAGCTACCTGTGGGCATTCCCAATTTAGGTGTATCTTCAGACGTGCGGTCGATGTCGTTCTGATTTTTGATTTCCTGAATAAATGCCTGAATCTTTTCTTTTTCAGGATTATTGGAAATTAACTTTTCTACCAGAGGATGTTCAGGTGCTAACACTATGTAGGTAACACCATATACTGTATCTACACGAGTAGTGTAAACAGGAATTGTATCTTCCATGCCATCCACATGAAAAAAGAACTGTGTCCCGATAAAACGGCCAATCCAGTTGCGCTGCATGATCTTTACGCGTTCCGGCCAACCGGGCATATGATCCAAATCAGCAAGCAGACGATCTGCATAATCTGTAATTTTCAGGAACCATTGAGACAAATTTGTTTTAACAACCGGATTCTTACAGCGCCAGCACTTTCCTTCTTCCACCTGTTCATTTGCAAGAACTGTATGACAATGGTCACACCAGTTTACTTTTGCTTCCTTTTTATACGCAAGCCCCCTCTTATAAAAAATCTCAAAAAGATTCTGCGTATGTTTATAATAATCTTCACGGCAAGTCAGGACTTCTCTTTCCCAATCATAAGAAAGCCCGAGCTCTTTCTGCTGACGCGTCATATTCTCAATATTTGCATATGTCCATTCAGCCGGAGCAATTCCATGCTGGATAGCGGCATTTTCCGCCGGCATGCCGAAAGCATCATATCCCATCGGATGAATAACATTAAACCCCTGCATGGATTTAAAGCGGGCTACCACGTCACCAATAGAGTAATTCCTCACATGCCCCATATGAAGATTGCCCGAAGGATACGGGAACATCTCAAGAACATAGTATTTCTTTTTATTCGGATCAAAATGAGTCTCAAATGCTTTCGTCTCTTCCCAAATCTGCTGCCACTTTTTTTCAATTTGCTGCGGAATATATTTCCCCTGCATACCGTCACCTTCCATAAGCATTTTATCAAAGAAATTTCTTCTAAAACCGTTATCCAATATTATATATTTTTAGCATATTAACGTCAAACAAACTGCCCGTTACTTCACGGATGATTCCCGCTGAATGAGCAAGTATTCACTGTGCCCTTTTCAGCCTCTCCCTGAATTTGATAAGTATATCCTCACTTCTGTTCTTATACCTGACCGATTCATCCTTTTTATTCAGAAATGCACCTTCTATCTGATCGTATATATCTTCTGTTTCAAAACCATATCGCCAAAATGCCAGTCCTGCCAGTTTATAATCATGTGCCAAGGAAACCTTTTCTTGCAAAGAGCGTCTTTCTTCAAACCAAACTTTTCTCGTCTGTCCATTTTCTTCCCATATCCCTACATACTGGCGATCTTCAGGGTTCCAAAACAATCCGATATTATTCTGCCCCAACAAACTTTTGATTTGCTTCATCATAAGGACGGAAGAAGCCGCCTGCCCTTCTTTTCCCGTCCAAATGCGCGTATAAAAAGGTAACCCCAGCACCAGTTTATTATTAGGCACCTGTTTTAAAAGCATAGCAATATGATGTTTGAGCCATGAGTAGGACGATACTGGCCCGGAATATCGACTTCCCCCCGGCGTCTGGTCATATCCCATAATCACTTCATAATCTACATAGGCTGCCATTCCTTTACGATCATAACAGAGACTCCAGTTCGGACTATTACTGTTCACCGTAATATCAACAGAAATTTCCTTTCCATGCATATGAAGTTTTTCAGATACTGTTTTAATAAATTTCGTATATAAAAACTTATCCGCCTCATCCATATTTTCAAAATCCAAATTCCATCCATCGAAATCATAAACCAGTGCTGTCGCAGTAATTTGTCTTGCCAGATTTTGAACTGCTCCCGAATCATGAAGAAGTTTCTTTGTTTCCTGTAAGTCGAAGTCATTATGTAAAAGCGGTGTAATCTTCATTCCTGCACGTTTGGCTTCCTGCAGATATGAAAGCGATAGCGGTATTTCTTTCATATCCTTATAGCCACCCCATGTGGGCGCTAAAACTCTTTCTCCCACATGTTCCGTGAAATAATTTTTACTCGTATCAAATATCAAGTCCGGATCCCACATAAGAATGATCCTTTTATTTTTCTGTGATTTTTCTTCCGCTTTATATTCCTTTGCACATATTTCCATTTTCTTTCTATCAAAAATATATTCAAAACCTGCCTGTTTAGAAAAAAACGTAAAATTAATATAGGGCTTTCCTCTAATTTCCGTCAATGGCAATTCTACATCAACTGGATCCTCATGTATTCCCAGATTAACTTTTGCATAGATTTTCTTCCCATTTTCTATAATCTTCCATTGATTTCCTTTTTCCAGGAAATACGGTCTCGTAAATATCTGTTCACCTTCTTCATAAGCAGTCTCACTCACTTCTTTATATTTCACATTCACCTTCGTAAAGGCGTAAATATTTTGTGTAAATATAAGAAACAACAATCCTGCAAATAAAATCTTAAACATAAAAACACCACCTGTTTTCATTTTTTAGAGTATAATAAAACAATATTGTTATCATTATAATTGAGTGAGGCCAATTATGCATCAATATTTATTTTTTATCGGTAATTTCCCTATCCGCTTATACGGGATCTTCTTCTCTCTGGGTATCATATCAGGATGTATTACCGCTTATTTCTTACTAAAAAAAGACAGGCGGGGATGGGAATCCCACATGTTTGATTTAGGACTTGTCATCGCTTTTGCAGGAATCGTTGGCGGAAGGCTTTGGGACGTATTCTTTTTTGATTGGGAATACTATCATAATCATCTATTGGAAATCCCCTATATCTGGCAGGGCGGGATGGCTATCCAAGGCGGCATTATTTTTGCGTGCATTGCCGCATACTTTTATTTAAAGAAACATCAGATCCCAGTTCTTCCCTTTGCTGATACTGTCACACCGGGAATTATTTTAGGACAGGCTGTCGGACGTATCGCCAATTTTATGAATGGAGACGCTTTTGGACATCCCACTGGACAAGATTTCGGACTACTCTATCCTGACACAACTCTTGCTTATCATACATATGGAGCCCAACCGCTTTGGCCGGCAGAAGTATGGGAATGCCAAGGAGATCTTTTAATTTTTGTTTTGCTTCTCTGGTATGGATGCAAAACACGAGCAGAAGGAACCACCTTTTGTCTCTATATTATGCTTTATTCTCTTCTTCGTTTCTTCCTTGAAAATTACAGAGGCGATTACGGAA
>ENA-OPIL01000225-OPIL01000225.1-human-gut-metagenome-genome-assembly--contig:-NODE-225-length-11208-cov-1.407514_pt1 | contig 11208 bp, 10 predicted proteins | sample MGYA00241398_ERZ501642 | MGnify/ENA primary metagenome ERZ501642 (study PRJEB25962, sample SAMEA2042288) | human gut metagenome | biome: human gut; feature: human-associated habitat; material: faeces... | reverse complement strand
CGCCCGCCACAGTAGCTTCAGCATAACCCCCATTGGGACTCGGATGTTTGTTCGCATCACGAAATCCGATCACGCATGCGTTTCGCCAATCTAGCCGAAGAATAAAAGCGGCTATAATAAAAAGTAAATAAGTAACCCTCGCGGGTATGTAATTCAAAACATCATCAAGCCGTGCAGCAGCTCTGCCGAAGAAAAGATAGCGTTCGTTTTTATAGCCGATCATGGAATCCATCGTATTGCCTGCTCGATATACAATAGCGCCAATTGGGCCCAAAAGCAGAAAATAAAATAGTGGGGAAATAATTCCATCAGTCGTATTTTCTGCAACAGTTTCTATCGTCCCTCTTGAAATTTCACTTTCATTTAATCCGTCAGTATCTCTTCCTACAATCCAAGATAACCGGGCACGCGCTGTTTCTACATTTCCTTTTTTCAGAAGATTGTATATTTCCATCCCATCACGGGCAAGCGCGCGCGGAGTAATCGAAACATAGAGTAAAACCGCACTAAGCAGAAAATAACAGAAAATTCCTGCTTTCGCAGCAATATACAATATTACCGTAGATACAATACCTACGCTCACCAAGACAAGAAGAACCACACCACATCCGTAAAGGAACAGCTTCATATTATCCGTATGATGCTTCGGATACAATTTATTTTCCCATGTGGAAATCAGTTTCCCGATTAGAACTACCGGATGCCAGTCCGATCGGGGATCTCCTATTACTGCATCTATTATCAATGCCATAAACGGAACCAACGCATAAGGGAGAGTTTCCAATTCACTCACCCCAAGACTTCATAAAACTTCTTCATATCAAAATGTTTTCGTACCGTATCGGCAAGACGGTCAAATTCCGATTCTTTATATTGGCGATAACGAAACTGCACAGGAAGCGTCTCCAATCCTTTTCTTTTACGAAGAGCGTTAATTATCGCCCGCCTAAGATCATCATTATCAAAGATACCATGGCAGTATGTACCAAATATATGATGTGTTTCATTGATATATCCGTCTTGCACTTGCACCGATTGATTACTTCTCCGCACTATATTAAAAAGGCTTTGTGCTGAATGGGTAAGTACCGTTTCCCCCATATGTATTTCATACCCTTTTAAATGGCTTCCTTTAAAATCCATACCAAGAAATGGCAAGGCTTCACAATTAAACTCTACCTGATATGTATTTTTTTCCCCCTGCATGGTTGTAACATAAGGCATTAACCCCAGTCCTTCCACTGCATCATTACTGCTTTCTACATGTAATGGATCACAAACCTTTTCTCCAAGCATCTGATAGCCGCCGCAAATTCCAACCACGGGAATACCTTTTGCTGCAAGCGCTTTAATATCATGATCGTACCCCTGTCGCTTCAGATAAAGCAAGTCCTCTGTCGTATTTTTACTGCCCGGCAGTATAATAAGATCCGGACTCCCAATCAAATCTCCCTGCTGAATAAAACGCACGTTTACATCCGGTTCATGGGTAAATGCATCAAAGTCCGTGAAATTTGAGATTTTAGGCGTTTGGATAATAGCAATATGAACATCATGCATAATCTGATTCCGTGGCATTTCCTGAAGTGACACGGAATCTTCATCATCAATCCCCAGCTTATCCAAATAAGGAATAACACCTAAGACCGGAATCCCCGTATGTTCCTCAAGGAATGTCAATGCCGGTTCCAAAAGTGTAATATCCCCGCGAAATTTATTAATAATAAGTCCCTTCACAAGTTTACGTTCTTCAGGCTCTAACAGTTCAAGGGTTCCTACAATAGACGCCAGCGCCCCGCCACGATCAATATCTGCGATCAAAAATACGGGAGACCGGCATTCTTTTGCGATCCGCATATTGACAATATCATTCTTTTTCAGATTGACTTCAGTCGGACTTCCCGCCCCCTCAATCACCAGCACATCATAATGTGTTTCCATGAAATCAAGACTCTTTTTTACGGAAGACCATGCCTCTTGGCTATATTTATTTTGATATTCTGAAGCGCTATAATTACCGACCGATTTACCGAGAAGAATCACCTGAGAGCAGGAATTCCCCGTGGGTTTCAAAAGTACAGGATTCATCTGCACAATAGGATTTTCCCCTGCGGCTTCCGCCTGGGCAACAGTAGAACGGCCGATTTCTCCACCAGAATGCGTAACATAGGAATTTAGTGCCATATTCTGCGCCTTAAATGGGGCAACATGATACCCATCTTGTTTGAGAATTCTGCAAAATGCCGTTGTTAAAATACTTTTACCCACATGAGAGCTTGTTCCCTGAAACATAACTTTTTTGGCAATTTTTCTCACCATGGTTCCACTCCTCTGCTTTTAAGCTCCACTGTAATTCCTGCAATTGATAGATATACCTTATCTGCCTTTTGGGCCACATACTGATTTGCCAATCCCACCAAATCGCGGTATACCCGGCTCATTGCGTTGGCCGGTACGATGCCCATCCCCAACTCGTCAGAAACAAAGATAATTTCCTTGTTATCCGTCTGGGAAATGATATTAAAGAGCAATTCCAAATCTTTCTCCAGTAATGTTTGTAATGCCGTCAGATCGTTAATTCCAAGTGTTTCATTATCTTTATTCGCCAAATGCTCCATAAGAATATTGTTGACATACATCGTAATGCAATCAAAAAGAACCGTGTCCGCTTCCATAAGAACAAATCCTATTTTGCCGCTGACTTCTCCTAAAATTTCAAATGTTTTCCAGTCTTCCGGGCGCCTTTTTTGATGCAAGATAACGCGGTATTTCATTTCATCATCTAAGATTCGGCTTGTTGCGACATATCCTTTTCTTTTCCCTGTAGAATGATACATCAGCTCTTCGGCAAACTCACTCTTGCCGCTTCTTGATCCGCCTAACACTAAAAATATCTTATTGCCCATCTGTGCCTTACCACCTTAAATCCCGAGTATGTCTTTTACATAATAACATATGTAAAATTCCTATGCCAATTAGATGGATTCCACCACTCGTCTTACTTAAAAGTGCTACAATGTAAATATATTTTAAGTTATGGAGGATATCATGAAAGAAGAATTGAATCAAGATCCTTACCACATTGATTTAATGCGAACCTTATGGGAAAACACTTATCGTGGAACCGTTTTCGATTATAAAGAGCAATATGTTGCAACCATACGATTAATCTTAAGCATTCCCCTCGATCGCAGCGAAGTCCCCGAAAATGCTCCGGAAGTTAATCCCTCAGTTATTGTACTCATTGAAGACACTATTCTTTCTCCGCTTGAAGTCGTGGAATTTGAACAAATTATGTCCAAGATCATCACGAAAAAAGTATCAAGTGAATATTTTCAACCAGACCGTATTATGTACTTTTACCCAAGCCCTTCTGATGGTGCAGAAACAGCAAATAGAAATGTAGATAATGTAAACTAATTATTTTGTTAAAAAGATCTTATACTACAAGAAAACGGTGCTATGTGTGATATAAATCACTGCACCGTTTTAAATTTCTCAAAATATATTATTCTGCTGAAATAAACATCGGATATAGCGGTTGTCCGCCATCATACATCTCAAACTCTATGTCTGAATAAATTTTCTCCACTGCTGCCAACTCACGACCACATGCATCTTTCGACATATCTTTTCCGTAATATACAGTAACCACACCCGTATCTTCATCAATAAGGGATTCCAGTAACTTCCGAAAACACTTATTGAAATCTTTTTCTGTAAAAACCTGGTGATCTTTTGTTATCCCCATGTAATCTCCCTTATGGATAACAATATCCCCAATAAGGCTATCCCTCACTGCAGCAGTAATCATTCCTGTTTTTATCTGCTGCACTCTCTTTGACATTTCATTCAAATTTTCCTCAATACCGATATTATCCATAAATGCCATCGCAGCAGCTAACCCTTCCATAGGATTAACAGATGGCACAATGTGTATTTTCTCACCAAGCATTTTCTGAAGTTGCTGTGCCGCTAAAATAATATTTTTATTATTAGGCAATAGGATATATTTATCATACCTTCCATTTTCTATACCTGCATTTAATTCCTGAACGGAAGGATTCATTGACTGCCCGCCAGATACAACATCGCAACCGAGTTTTTGGTATAATTCTGTCCAACCGTCACCGGATACAACTGCTAAAACCCCTAACGGACGTTTAGGTTCATCTTGTTGCTTTTCTTTATTTTTATGAAACTGGTCAACCATATTGTCACATTTAATATCATGCAATGTCCCCCAAGAGGCAGCCATATCTAAAACATGCCCTGGCCGTTGGGCGTGAATATGGACTTTGATAAGATTATCTCCTTCCGCCACAATCATAGATTCACCCCAGGTTCCCAATTTCTGGCGTATTTCTTTTGCCGCCAATTTACAAGGACTGATAATAAACTCCGTGCAGTATGGATACTCGATAGAAAAAGATTCTCCTTTTGCTTCCAACCGACTGATTACCGGTTTAATCTCCAAATTTACTTCGCTTACTTTTCCGGTCAATCCGTTAAGGCATCCCATGAGGAAGAATATCAGGCCTTGTCCTCCAGCATCGACAACATTTGCGTCTTTTAAGATTTTTAACTGCTCCGGCGTTTTTGCCAAAGCATCATTGCCATGACCAATGGCAGACTCCAAAACCTTGCTGAAATCAGGTTCCTGCCTGATCACTTCATATGTTCCTTTGGCAATTCCCCTTGCAACGGAAAGAATAGTCCCTTCTACCGGCTTGGTTACTGCACGATAAGCATATAAAATACCATACTGAAAAGCCTTTCCCATTTGGGTTCCCGACGCTGTCTTTTTACCACGTAATCCACGGCTTATCCCATGAATAATCTGAGAAAGGATAACACCTGAATTCCCTCTTGCCCCCATAATTGCACCGGCGGAAGCCTTTTCCGCAATCATACCTACCGGCTCATCCGCACTGACATCACTGATCATACTATACATCGATTTCAGCGTATTCAGCATATTATTTCCTGTATCCCCATCAGGAACAGGAAAAACATTCAGCTGATTTAATATTTCATATTTTTGTTCAAACATCTGATATGCGCCAATCAGCATATTCTTAAAACAACCACCATCAATAATCGTATACATGCAATTCTCCCCCATCTCAGGCGCTCTCAAAAATAATACCTACCAGTCCCGGTCCTAAATAGCAAGCCAATACTGGTGTCCCTGTCGTCAAAGTGACATCAATATCAGGATATTTTTCCTGAACGATAGACTGTAATTCTTTTCCGCCTTCCGGATTCTCAATATGGACGATACCGATACGTTTGCAAGGAGCATTCTCATCTAAGTACTTTATTAAACTGGCTACCGCTTTCTTCCTTGTACGCACTTTGTCCAAAACATCCACTTCATTGTTCTTATTCAGATAAATACAGGGTTTTATCTTTAATATACTTCCAATTAACCCCGCAGCCTTACCAATTCTTCCTCCACGACGAAGGTAATCCAGGGTATCCACAGTAAAAGTTGTTCTCATATGTTCAGCAACTTCCGTCAATTTATCCGTGATTTCTGCAAAAGAATTGCCACTTTCAATAAATTCCAAAGCATCCTGAACCATTTGGAGCATTCCAACAGCCGTCGTCTTGGTATTAATTACTGATATATTTCCCCTTCCAGATTGTTTTGCAGCCAAAACCGCACCATTGTATGTACCACTGACTGCAGTTGTGATGCATAAAACAATAATGTCATCTTTTTCGGAAATCAAATTAAATGCATTTAAAAAATCTCCCGTGCTCGGCTGGCTTGTAGGTATTGCTTGATTTGTCTTTTCAGAGTATTCAATAACCTGCCTGATTGTTGCTTCATTCTCAGGAATATACTCTCCTTTAATAGATAAACTAAGAGGGATAACATGCAAATTTGAATATTTAGACAACATTTCTTGAGGAATAGCAGATGTGCTGTCCGCAATGATATGAATCATACAATACAATCCTTCCTATTATTTATTTTCGTGCCTTATTTTATATTCTTTCAATAGCTGCTGATATGCATATTCATCATATCCATTGGTGGCAAGGATATATTCTTTCAATTTGTTACGGCCTAAAGCGACATTCATAGCTGAAATTTCAAAGGGATCTAAAGAAATTCGAGCCAACTGTTCCCCCGTAGAAGAATATCCAACAACCCCATGTCCTAAAAGATCAAGAAGAGGCTCTTTCTTTACAATTTCACAAAAGCCTTTGAAAAACTTCTCTGCTTCTTTTTCCATCCGTTCCTTTGTTTTTCTATACTCTTCTGCTTTGTCCGCGGGAATTTTATAACCATCTACAATTACAAACTTTTCCGGTAAATTAAACATATTTGCCTGCCCATATTTTTATACAACTTTCCACTGTATTTAAATATATATCTACATAAACATTTGGTCAAGCATATGAATCAATTAAAATACACATCTGTAACGCCTGCTCCTCCATTTTGAGGTTCTGCCATCCGAAAATCAGTTATAAACGGAAGCGTTTTCAAGTAATCATGAATTCCCTTCCGCAAGCTTCCCGTCCCTTTTCCATGAATGATTTGCACAGGGGAACCTCCCGCCATTATACAATCATTTAAAAATTTATCTATTTCAGGAATTGCCTCATATACAGTTTTGCCAATCACATTTACCGATGTACTTACTTCCTCATGTCGTAAATTTGATACATTTTTCTTTTGGTGTGATATTTTTTGCGGAATCATCTTCACCAACTGTTCTGCAGCAAAACAATGGCTTATATCCACACATATATTGGCTACTCCACAGGCAACCGTGATTTTCTTACCAGTTACAGAAATCACCTTTCCATTACTGCCTAACGTATCTATATAAATAATATCTCCCCGTTTGATTTCATTAGCAACAAGCCCCCGCTTCGACCGAATCTCCGGAATCTTCATATTTTCAATGGCACTTCTTGTAGTTCCCACATGTTTCGTAAAAGCATCTTTATCGAGACTTGATGCCTTTTTAACATCTCTAATTATTTTTTCAGCCTGAATCCTCAAATTACGTTTTATATCAGAGGATTCTTCCCGCATTTTTGACAGTATGGCATTTTTCTTCAATAAAAACTCCTCTTGCTCCTCCTGCAATTGAGCTTTTACTCTGTCTGACTCTTGCCGAATGATACGGATAGATTCTTTCTCCTGCTCCAATTCTTTTCGCTGCTCATTTAGATGATTCATCACCATCTCCATATTATGAAAAGGTGATCTTTGCTGAAGCTCAACTGCCCGATTCAATATACTCTCCTGCATACCAAGCCGCCGACAGATATTAAATGCGTTGCTGTTTCCGGCAACTCCAATAACCAAATGATAAGTCGGTGATAACGTTTCCTTATCAAATTCAACAAATGCATTTTCAACTTCTGACAATTCGTAGGCAAGTTTCTTCATCTCGCTAAAATGTGACGTAATAATAGAATTCACATTTTTATTTACCAGATATTCCGTAACCGCCTGTGCCAACATGGCACCTGCAATCGGGTCCTTCCCTGCTCCCAATTCATCTAAAAGTACAAGATCCTTTTCATTCACATAAGGTAGAAATGAAACCAACTGCGTAATATAGCTGGAGAAAGTCGATAAATTATATTGAATACTCTGGTCATCACCAATAATCGAATAAATGTGGTTATATACGGGCATCATTGAGCCTTCTGCAGCAGGGATAAATAAACCTGATTGATTCATCAATGCCAATATGCCCACCGTTTTGATAGCAATTGTTTTCCCGCCGGCATTGGAACCTGTTATAACAAGTATTTTGAAATTTTCTCCTAATGTAAGCGAAATAGGAACAACTCTATCCGCAGGAATCAATGGATGTCTCGCGTCCTTTAAATCCAATATACCGGCAGCTGCGAAAGTCGCCCGAACTCCATTCATAGCAAGCGCCAATTGTCCCCGCGCAAAGATAAACTCCATATATGAAACAATATGGCAATCTTTTCGAATAACTGCACTATTATTTTTGATCTGCCGTGTAAGCTCCCTCAGAACCTCCATCACTTCTTGCTTTTCTGCCAGTACCAGCTCAATAAGATCATTATTCAGACGCACGGAAATCATCGGCTCCATAAAGAGTGTTTGCCCGGTAGAGGAACGATCGTGAACGATTCCATCAAATTTATATCGATACTCTTCTTTGACAGGCACTACATACCGCCCGTTGCGCTGTGTAATAATCGCATCCCGCAGGTATAATGCGGTATCTTTATCATGTAGTATCTGCCTGAAAGATTTCCGTATCCTGCTTTTAACTGTTTCTATATCTCCTCTGATACGGGACAGCTTCATAGATGCCTTATCCCGTATATTGCCTTTATCATCAAAAACCTGCCGGATTCTGTTGAGTAAACCATCCAAGGGAAAGATTAAAGACGCTTTTTCTTCCAAAATCGGATAGCGTAAATGTCTTTCCCCACTAAAATACTCATGCATCTTTTGATAGGTTTCAAGCGATGAAGAAATTTCCATAAACTCTCCGGCAAGAAGTATCATTTCTTTCTCCGCTCTATCTATAAATGGAATGATGTCATAGGTCTCTCCCAAGGGTGATGATATTTCTTTTTGCAAACAAATTGAAGCCTCTTCCGTTTCCTGCAGATGTTCTGCAATTATCCGTGGTTCCGAAGACGGCTGCAGATTCATAGCTTTTGCTTTTGATAAAGAAGAAGGGCATAATTGGGCAAGCATACGCCTGATTTCATTAAATTCAAGAATCTGCAATATATCTTGTTCCATCCTGTAACACTCCAAAATATTAACAAAATTTATTCGTATTATAGTATTATAATATCCATTAAATATCTTCTGTTCCGAATATAAATTTTAACGAAAAACATAAGAGGAGATACCCATCAATCCGAATATCTCCTCTTAGTTTAGCATATTTATCGAATAACTTTTACTTCACTTCTGTTTCATAACGGGCCAAAGTAAAGCATAAATCAGAAAGCCGATTAAGATAGCGAATCCCTGATTCATGAATCTCTTCCGTTTCAGAAAGTCTCCACATACTCCGCTCAGCACGACGGACTACGGCACGGGCTACATCAAGAAACGCGGCGCCCTGTGTTTCTCCGGGAACCAAAAAATGATCCAAAGGTTCTAATTCTTCCGTATATTTATCAATAGTCTGCTCTAAGTCTTTCACATGGTTACTGCCAATATTAGGTTCTTTCCCAAGACTGGCAATATCCGCCATCAACAGCCAAAGATCTTTCTGAATCTTAAAAATGGTTTCTTTTACATTCTGATGAACGACAAAAGCACGAGCGCTTCCTAAGACAGAGTCTACCTCATCAATTGTGCCATACGTTTCAACACGAAGACTTCCTTTGGATACACGTTCCCCGGTATATAGACTGGTTTGTCCTCTATCCCCGGTACGAGTATAAACTTTTGCCATAACAGCCCTCCCTGCTAATTTAATTCAGGGAACCACAGAGCAATTTCCCTTGCTGCAGTTTCCGGAGCATCAGATGCATGAACAACGTTTTCATCAATAGAAGTGGCAAAATCACCACGGATAGACCCCGGGACTGCCTTAATAGGATCTGTTGCGCCATTAATCTGACGGACGGCTGCTACTGCATTTTCCCCTTCAATAACCATTGCCAATACAGGTCCGGATGTAATAAAAGAAATCAGATCATTGAAGAAGTCTTTCCCTGCATGTTCTGCATAGTGTTTTTTCGCTAATTCTTCCGGAACCTGTATCATTTTTACGGAATGAAGAATGAGTCCCTTTCTCTCAAAACGAGAAATTACTTCACCGCAAATGTGTTTTTTTACACCATCCGGTTTCACCAATACAAGAGTTTTCTCTACATTAGCCATACTATTATCCTCCTTAGAATAAATTCTTTTGGGCTGCTATTTCATGCAGCTTTTTAACACGCTCCTCTGTAGAAGGATGCGTAGAAAACAATGTTGCATAACCGCCAACAGCCGCAAGCGGATTGATAATAAATAATCCGGAGGAAGCCGGTTTTGCATAAGGCATAACTTTTTGACGTGAATAACTGTCCAATTTCTGTAATGCACGGGCAAGCGCTAAAGGCTTACCGCTTATTTCTGCCCCGGAAGCATCTGCCATAAATTCTCGTGACCTCGATAATGCCATTTGAACCAGTGATGCAGCTAAAGGAGCGATAATAATGGTAGCAATCAACGCAAATGGATTATTACTTCTTCCTTCGCTGTCACGTCCACTTCCAAATATAGCGGTCCATTGTGCGGCTTGCGCAAGATAACTGATAGCAGTCGCAAAGGTAGCTGCCAGGGTCATAATAAGTGTATCATGATGACGGATATGGGACAATTCATGACCGATTACACCCGCGATTTCATCTCTGTCAAGCAACGATATTAATCCCTCTGTCACAGCCACAGCGGCATGATTTTCATTCCGGCCGGTAGCAAAAGCATTCGGAATTTCTGTGGGAATAATATACAATCGCGGCATAGGGATTCCCGCATTTCTTGATAATCCTTTTACCAGTGAAAATAATTCCGGCACTTGATTCTCCGACAACTCTTTTGCATTATATGCTTTCAGCACTATTTTATCAGAATTCCAATAACTGTAAAAATTTAAAATGAGAGCAATGATAAACATCATTGTCGCCCCATTTTGCCCGCCCACATATCCGCCAGCTGATACCAGAATCAAACCGAGCAGTGTCATAAGCATGACTGATTTTACTCTATTCAACATAAAACCTCGCTTTATAACAAATACTTATTCAAAAAAGCTTATTTTTAGAATAATATCATGCAATAAAAATGGTCGGAACGACATGATTCGAACATGCGACCTCTACCACCCCAAGGTAGCGCTCTACCAAACTGAGCTACGTCCCGACATTTACTACGTTATATACAATACACATGTTATCAGTAATTGTCAAGCTGTATTAGCCGTACGCCCTCTTGATCAAAATCCAAAACCATAAATTTTGATTTTACATGATGCAGCTTGAATCCGTCTACCATCGCAGCACCAATTTCATATGCTTTCTCCGCTGAAGAGAAAGCAATAATCGTCGGACCGGATCCACTTATTGTTACACCGTAACATCCTTTTTTATCAGCATTTTTCATTGCCTCTTCAGCCCCACTGATTAATGGCAAACGATAAGGTACATGGATACGATCCGCCAATCCTACCTTCAGTA
>ENA-OPIL01000221-OPIL01000221.1-human-gut-metagenome-genome-assembly--contig:-NODE-221-length-11309-cov-2.663853_pt1 | contig 11309 bp, 9 predicted proteins | sample MGYA00241398_ERZ501642 | MGnify/ENA primary metagenome ERZ501642 (study PRJEB25962, sample SAMEA2042288) | human gut metagenome | biome: human gut; feature: human-associated habitat; material: faeces... | reverse complement strand
TCCGCTTATGCAACTTATAATCAGGGATTTAATTTATAGAAGTCCCCTTATTTATTTGCGCTGTCAGATATACCGAATCGACAGACAAGAAGTAAAAAGTGGAAACACTGCACGTATCCAGCCGTGAGGCATACTTCTTTTGTCCCGATAATGTGACCGAAGCTCCGGGATGTGCTTTAAAATAATGATTGGATATATCCTGAAGAGAGCGGTCGAAATGCAGCGAATCGGTTGTGGCATGACTCTCCCACCCGCTAAACGAATGGCGTACCGTAGGACGGAATCCATATACTTTCGAAGTAATGGGGACATAGCCTACCCCGCAACCTCCGAAACGCTGCTGGAGCATTGCCCGCAAATCTCCGGTCAAGATGTCCGCTTCGATAAAAGAGTCGCCAAAATAAGCAATGCGCAACGGACGGTTCAGCTTATCCTGATTCAACAATGCTTCATAGAATGCTTTCATGCCGCCTCCCTCCGTTGAATCTGCATAATCTTCAATACATGTCATCCCCTCTTTACAGGTATCGACAAACAAAGGCTTAACCACGGGTAATACCACTGTATCCGAGTCGGCTACCTCAATCTCGACAACCTCATCCTTACGGATATCAGCCAATAAATCCACCTTGCGCAGGGGTTTCCCTCCGACATTCAGCACAGGCAGAAAATGTAATGCTTCCACACCGGCTATTACCAACAAAACAAACCAGAATGTGGCAACTATTTTATTTTTCATCAATCTTTTTTATAAAACAGCTGCAAAGATAGTGTTTAATCGAACAAGAGAAAGCGAAAGGAAAGAAATCTTTATACTGAAGCGGTTTAGAGCTTGTTTAACTATTTCTCCAGCTTGTCCGGAGGCCGAAAAACACTAACGGTAGAAATGGTCAACGCTATGGGTAGAAATGGTCAACACATCCGCATGGGATGGGTAACACTAACGGTTGCGTTTTACGGGATATGGTGGCGGGGAATTTTTTCTTGTGTTCTCGTTAGGCAGAAAATCCTTAATCGTCTCACTAACAATCAGATTCGGTCGGTTAACGAAACATTCAAACATGCTATCGGGAAAGAGGCTGCTTTCCTTTTTTTATTTCTTCCAGAAAAGCATCAACCATCTTCATCCCCTTTTCGGTGGCAATGCCACGGATATGAAGGAATGTAACTTCGCTGTAAATCTCGCTCAAAGAATAATCTTCGATGATGTCGGAGTAAATCAGCAAATCCATACTCATCAACATCGCTTCGTTGATGATTCTAAAATTGATGTCATCCCTGAATATTCCTTGTTCCATCCCTTTCTGAAAATAACGGAATGCTACTTCATCGCTTAACTTTTGCTTTTCGACGAGGAAATCCAACACAAGCGGATATTTACGTAAATCGCGTAAAAAAGCCGGGTTAATCGCACATAACTCATCTACTTTACGCATATAAAAAGCAAAGATTATTTCCAAAACATTTTCAGTTCTGGAAATAACCTCTGCCATGTAGTTACTCATCTCCTGCCAGTAGCATTTCATTACTTCTAACAAGAGTTGCTCTTTATCGCGGAAAAGTTCGTAAAGAGTACGCTTGGATATGGAAAGCGAAACTGCAATATCGTCCATTCTGACATTACGAACACCAGATTTGGTAAAAGCTAACGTAGCCGCTCCAACGATACGCTCTCTTAATTCTTCCTTATCCTGCTTGTTTCTCTTTACTGCCATGTATCAACGGATAATACCTAATTTAGATGTTTCTACAAATTCTATAATTCGGTTAATCTCCGGACTATTAGGTATCTGTTCGCGAATACGGATCAAAGCATCATGCTGTGATGTATTGGCTTTATACAGAATACGGTAAGCCTGCGCGATGTGTTTAATCAGGGTTTCCGACATACCTGCCTTTTCCAATACAATGGTGTTGATGCTATAAAACTCTATCGGTTCGTGAGCTGCCACAATGTAGGGAGGGATATCTTTTACAAAACGACAGCCGCCCTGCACTACTGAGTAGCTTCCCAAACGGGTATTTCCTTGCATCAGGACATTGGATGTTAAAATCGCGCAGTCTTGTACGATGCCATTTCCGGAAATCTGAGAGCCGTTTCCGATGATACATCTATTGCCTACTGTCACGTCATGCGACAAGCGGGCGCCGGTCATGATAAAGTTTCCGTTACCTACCGATGTTTCGTGGTCGGCATGAGTACCGCGAATAATTACAGCATTCTCACGAATCACATTATCGTTTCCGATACGAGCTATTGTTTCTTCACCCGTGTAAGCAAAATCTTGCGGGGTAGCAGCAATAACCGCACCTTGATATACCGTATTACCGTTACCCATACGTGTACCACTCATCAGGCTTGCGTATGGCATTATAACATTGTTATCGCCTATCTCGACATTTTTATCGATATAGGCAAACGGATGAACCGTAACGTTTTTCCCGAGTTTTGCAGACGGGTCAACATAAGCTAAAGGGCTAATCATAGACATAATATTTTAAGGTTAGATTATTCTCTGCCTCCGCCTAATGCACTATACAAAGACACTACAGCTTGCATACGCTGGAAGTTATCTGAAACTTCGGTCAACTGTGCACTCAGCAAACTCTGTTGTGCTGTCAGGATTTCCAGATACGTAGCGTCGCCGCTTTGGAACAGGGCTTTCGTATAAGTAACGGCTTTATCCAACTGGTCAACCTGTCCTCGGTCTTCCACCAATTTTTTATCTTGGGTGTCATAAAGGAACAAAGCGTTGCTTACTTCCTGTCCGGCTTCCAAAATGGTTTGCTGATAGTTCATTTGAGCAATCTTTTCTTCTGCCTTCGAAACCTTCAGGTTAGCTACCAACTGACCATTATTAAATATCGGCTGAGCCAGTGAAGCGATGGCGTTCAATATTACTTTTCCCGGATTGACAATTCCCGCTCCCGAACTGTTCGTCCATCCGGCAGTACCACTCAATGTAATGCTCGGATAGAAAGCTGCACGGGCTTGGTTCGTTGTATAGTATGCACTTGCCAATGTCATTTCGGCAACTTTAACGTCCGGACGGTTAGCCAACAACTGCAAAGGAACACCCACGGTCAAATCTTCCGGCATTACCTGCTCGTCTAACGTTCCTCTGTCTACTTGTTGAGGAGCCTTAGCCAACAAAATGCACAAAGAGTTTTCGGTTTCGCGCACCTGACGTTTCAAATCCAACAGAGAAGCCTGTACCTGATGATAAGCAGCACGAGTCTGAGCAACGGCAGCTTCGGTCGTCATACCGGCTATTTTCATCGCTTCCATTGTACGAACATTTTCTTTATAAATGGCAACCGTTTCGGTTGTAATCTCAACCTGACGGTCAAGCATCAATAAAGAATAATATGTATTTGCTATACCGCAAATAATTTGCGAACGGACAGCCTGTTGTGAATACTGGCTTTGCAAATAAGCCGCACGCTGTCCGCGCTTGGCATTAAGCAACTTTCCAAACAAATCAATTTCCCAGCTCGCAGCTACCGGCAACTGGTAGGTTTGGGTTGGTTTCGCTTTATCAAAACTACTCAATGTTCCTTGCGGAGCAAGATTTATAGACGGCAAATAGGATAATTTTGCAGCCGTAAGCATTACTTTAGCCTCTTCTACACGCAAGATGGCAGCCTGCAAATCAACATTGTTCGCCAAACCTTCTTCTATCAGCGCTTGCAGTTTAGGATCGCGGAATACTTCTTTCCACGGAAGATTTCCCATATTCACTGTATCGGCAACAGCTAATGTATCTGTATCCGATACCGGGTCTCGGTAGATGCCTGAAGCATCTACCGTTTCCGGACGATCGTATGATTTATAGATGTGGCAACTGCTCATCATGGCAGCCAGACACATCATTCCTATTATTTGTTTCTTCATTGACTTTATCTTTTATTAAGAGTATATTGTTCAATTTCTGATTCTATTTCACTTTCGTCCAAGCTATCCCATTCCATCGGTTTGAATTTCTCTTGCAACCATTGGAATACTACGAACAATATCGGAACAATGAAAATCTGGAAAATCATACCGATTAACATACCGCCGATAGCCGAAGCTCCCAATGTACGGTTACCGTGAGCGCCTACACCAAATGCAAACATCAACGGAAGCAAACCGATAATCATCGCCAAAGAAGTCATCAAAATCGGTCGCAAACGGGCAGAAGCTCCTAAGACAGCAGCCCAAGAGATACTCATACCTTGCTTACGACGGTCGAGCGCGAACTCTACAATCAAGATGGCATTCTTAGCCAACAGACCCATCAACATGATCAATGCAATCTGCATATAGATATCGTTTGACATCGTACCCAATATCATCTTCAATGCCGGAATGCTTCCTAAAGCAGAGAATCCGTTGACAAACAAGAAGCTACCCAACAATCCGCACGGGATAGAAAGCAATACCGCCAGCGGCAACAGGTAACTTTCGTACTGCGCACTTAACAGCAAGTAAACGAATACCAAACAGAGAACGAAAATAATTCCTGTTGTGTTAGTAGTCTGTGCCTCTTCACGTGCCATACCTCCCAACTCGTATCCGAAACCTGCCGGCAGATTCTGGCTGGCAACTTCAGAAATAGCCTGCAAAGCCTGACCGGATGAATAACCGGCAGCCGGAGAAACCATTACCTGAATAGAAGTATACAGGTTAAAACGGCTGATCACATCCGGACCGTAAATCTTCTTCATTGATACGAACTGCGAAATAGGAGCCATCTCACCATCACTTCCGCGTACCTTGATACGGTTCAATGATTCCATATTCTTCGTTGCATCGGGTTCTGCCTGAATCATTACACGATACATCTTACCGAAGCTGTTGAAGTTAGAAGCATAAATACCTCCGAAATATCCCTGCATGGTTGTCAAGATATCGCTCGGACTGATACCTGCTTTCTTACAAGCTGCCGCATCAATATCCATCTGATACTGCGGGAAGCTCGGGTTAAAGTTCGTTGATGCAGAATTGATTTCCGGACGTTCCTGCAAAGCGGCAATGTAATCATTCACCACTTGGAAGAAGTGATCCAAGCTACCACCGGTTTTATCCTGCATATTCAACTCAATATCGGTTGAAATAGAATATCCCGGAATCATCGGAGGAGCGAAGAACAATACTTGCGCGTCTTTAAACAACTTCTGAGAACGCATAAACAGCGATGCCACCACAATATCCGAACTTTGCTGGGTAGAACGTTCTTCCCAGTCTTTCAGTTTGATAATGATAGAGCCGTAAGAAGGTCCTTGTCCACTACCGATGAAGCTAAATCCGGAAATCACCGTACGCGACTGTACAGCCGGGTCAACAGCTATCAAGCTATCTACTTTTGCCAATACCTCACGGGCACGCTCTTGAGATGTACCGGGAGGCAACGTAACCGAACCCATGATTGTTCCTGTATCTTCGTTCGGCACCATACCGGTCGGAGTAATGCTCATAAACACCACCAACAACGCAATGGCAGCACCAACCAGCCCCATAGACAACCATCTCTTATGGATAAAGAACACAACACGCTTCTTATATCCGCCCAAAAGATTTGTATATGATTTATTAAACGAAGCCTTGAATTTATCAGTAGTCATACCGGCAAAAGCCAAGATACTGATAATGATAAGCACAATACAAAGTACCGGATGTTCGCTAAAGCTAAAGAGTCCGAAAATCATACCCAAAATAGCAACAATCGTAAAGAGGATGACAATCTTCGGATTCATCCATTTTCCAAGTGCATCCGTATAACGGGCTACCATTAATTTACGTGATTCCTTGTAAGCAGTTCCCATGCGCTCTTTCAGCGTAGCTTCCGAATTGTGAGGTTTCAAGAACAGGGCACACAATGCCGGAGAAAGCGTCAACGCATTCAAAGCAGAGAAACCGATAGCAATCGCCATGGTAAGACCAAACTGGCGATAGAATGTACCGGCTGTACCGCCCATGAAACTTACCGGAATAAACACAGACATCATGACCAATGTAATAGAGACAATCGCTCCACCCAGTTCGCTCATGGCATCAATAGAGGCCTCTTTCGTCGATTTATATCCCTGATCGAGTTTCGCATGAACACCCTCGACGACGACTATGGCATCGTCGACGACTATGGCAATCGCCAACACCATTGCAGACAAAGTCAACAAGTTGATACTAAATCCGATCAGTTTCAAAGCAAAGAACGTAGCAATCAACGCAACCGGAATGGCAATAGCCGGAATCAATGTAGAACGCATATCCTGCAAGAAGATATACACCACAATAAACACCAAGATAAATGCTTCAATCAAAGTCTTTACTACCTCATGAATAGAAGCGAACAAGAAGTCGTTGGCGCTCTGAGCAATGTTTATACCCAATCCTTCAGGAAAATTCTTCTCATATTCGGCAAGCACCTTTTCCAAGTTTTGGATGGTTTCCGTCGCATTGGTTCCTGCCATCTGATAAATAATACAAGAAACCGCTTTATGTCCGTTTACCGTATTATTAAAGTTATAAGTCAAACGACCCAACTCCATTTCTGCTACATCTTTCAAGCGAAGAACTTCACCATCTGGCAATGATTTAATGACAATATCGCCAAACTCAACGGTACTTGACAAACGTCCTTTGTATCGGATGGTATACTGGAATGACTGATTACCACGTTCACCGAATTGTCCCGGAGCTGCTTCCACGTTCTGTTCAGCCAACACTCCCGTGATGTCGCTCGGTACCAACTTATATTGTGCCATCACATCCGGCTTCAACCAGATACGCATAGAGTAGTCCGTACCCATCACGTTTGCATCACCCACACCACTTACACGCTTGATTTCCGGAATCAAGTTAATACTTGCATAGTTTTCAAGGAACTCAATGTTATACTTATCCTCTTTATCGTATACAGAGAATATCATCAACATAGAAGTCTGACGTTTCTGTGTGGTCACACCGACCTGAGTAACTTCGGCAGGCAGCAAACCCTGCGCCTGAGTTACACGGTTCTGAACATTGACCTGAGCCATATCAGGGTCGGTTCCTTGATTAAAATATACTGTAATACGTGCCGAACCGTTATTGGTAGCGGTAGATTGCATGTACATCATGTTTTCCACACCGTTTATCTGGTCTTCCAACGGAGAGATTACAGAGTTCAATACAGCCTGCGCATTGGCACCTGTATAGGTCGCACTAACCGAAACGGTAGGCGGCGCAATGTCCGGATATTGAGTAATAGGCAGTGTGGCAAGACCTATTATACCCAAGATTACCAACAAAATAGAAATAACGGTTGATAATACCGGACGGTTAATAAATTTATCAAGTCTCATTCTATACTTTTATTATATAACGACATTACGTTTATCAATTAAAAGCCGTAGCCAAATTACCCTCTTTCTGGTCTTTCAAAGCCTGTTGATATTTGGCTTCCTTCTGCGCAGAGGTAATCGGAGTAATCTTCATACCGTCACTCAAACGTGTAACACCTTCGACGGCAATTTTATCGCCAGATTTCAATCCATCAAGAACAATGTAGTTTTTACCATCATTCAGGTTAGAAATACTGATTTCTGTATATTTAACAGTGCTATCCGGCTGTAAAACATAAACGAATTTCTTATCTTGGATATCAACAGTAGCCGACTGCGGAACCAGCAGAACATTTTCCATTGTATATGGGAACATCACGTTTGCTGTACCGCCGCTTCGCAATACATTTTGCTTGTTCGGGAAAACGGCACGCATACTTACCGAACCGGTAGTCTGGTCGATAACTCCGCTCACTGCATCAATCTTTCCGCTTTCGTTATAAACACTTCCGTCTGACAACTCAAGCTGCACGGCGGGCATTTTCTCTAACTGTTCTTTCAATGTGCCTTCAGCTTTTGTCAACGCCAACAGTTCTTTCTCTGTCAAGGAGAAATATACATACATGTCGCCAATCTGAGAAACTGTAGTCAGCGGTTCTGATACCGACGGGCTAACCAACGCACCGATACGGTAAGGGAATGTTCCGATTACACCGTCTGACGGGCTGGTAACCGTACAAAATCCCAAGTTTTGCTTAGCTGCCGTGTAAGAAGCCTCAGCCTGAGCCAAACTTGCCTTAGCGGTCAACAGGTTATTGACAGCCGTCTGATATTCGAAGTCACTGATAATTTTCTGTTCGTGCAACATTTTCTTATGCACTTCCGTCTCGCTTACAGTCTGCAAGTTAGCTTTTGCAGATTCTACACCCGCTGCGGCTTGGTCGTAAGCTGCCTGATACTGGGTGGGGTCGATTTGGAACAGAGCCTGTCCTTTGTGCACGGTAGCACCCTCATCTACACACAACTTTACGATAAAGCCTGATACTTGCGGACGAATTTCGATATCCTGTAACCCCTTGATGGTAGCTGGATACTTCGTTATCTGATTACTGGAAGTAGTTGTAACTTCCTGCACAGTAAACTCGTCATCACCCATTTTTCCGCTTTGTCCACTACAAGCAGTCAATGCCGATATGCCCAAAGCCATTAAAGCAATCCGACTTGAAGAAAAACTTCTGTTTCTTTTCACGTTCATATTCTTCTTATTTAATTAATTATAATGTTTCTACAATTCAATCTATGCCTAATTATTACCCACCCAAACCGTCCGGTTCAAAGAGCATCAAACAAGTGAAAACTTTTTTGCTCCATCCAGTTTTAGGTCGTGCAAATATAAGGAAAAATCATTCTCAAAACTATTTGATTTAACTAAGAATAACCATAAAATATACCAATTATTACATATAGTCCGATTAAACCGACCAATAGACAAATATTACCGACAAACTGCTTGTTTCCTTTACTGTCCTTTTTCACCTTTATTAATAGAATCGTTAACGTTATCCTCCTAAAATTTAAATAGGCTCTTAAAAGGCGATAATAAAAAAAATCTATGCTCGTACATTTGTGAACGTACGAGCATAGATTAAATAAAGAAGCTGTTGTTTTTTTAATGAAAAACTTTTGCTGTTATTTTTGCAAATCATCTTTCTTTTGTTCCTTCAGCAAATCCCGTATTTCTGTCAGCAACTGGATGTCTGCCGGAGGAGCAGGAGGAGTTTTTGCCGGAGCCTCTTTCTTCCGGTTCAATGAATTAATGCCTTTTACCAATAGGAACACTGCCACTGCAATAATAAGGAAATCAAAAGTTACTTGGATGAAATTACCATAATTAATGGCAACTTCCGGAGAAATCACGGTATCTCCTTCTACCACAGCTTGTTTTAAGACTAATTTCAAGTCAGTAAAACTAACGCCTCCTACCAATACGCCGACAGCAGGCATCACGATATCGCCCACGATGGACGACACGATTTTCCCGAAAGCCCCACCGATGATAACGCCGACTGCCATATCAACCACGTTACCACGCATGGCAAACTTTTTAAACTCTTCCAATGTTTTTTTCATCGCTTCTTTTTGTTTTATCCTTTAATAACGGTAATTAACTCAACAAGAGTAAGCAAAGATTGTTCACCGCTTTCCATATTTTTCAGCATAATCTTGCCTTCTTTCATCTCGTTTTCGCCCGCTATCGCCACAAACGGAACCGATTTAGCATTGGCATAGCTCATTTGTTTTTTCATCTTGGCTGAATCCGGATAAATTTCGGCACGTATGCCTGCCTCGCGTACTTTAAACAAGAACGGAAGTACATATTCGGCTTCCGCTTCGCCAAAGTTGACAAACAGCAGTTGGGTAGCATCGGCAGCTTCTTTGGGATATAAATCCAACTGGTTCAACACATCATAGATGCGGTCGGCACCAAACGAGATACCCACGCCCGACATGCCATCCATACCAAATACACCTGTCAAATTGTCATACCGTCCGCCACCGCTGATACTTCCTATCTGCACATCAAGCGCTTTTACTTCGAAAATTGCACCCGTATAATAATTTAATCCGCGAGCCAAAGTCAAATCAAGTTCTACTTCAGCCTTCATTCCCAACTGAGCCACCCTACTGAGAATAAATTCGCTTTCCTCAATTCCCTTCAGTCCGGTTTCACTGCCTGCCAATACAGTTTTCAGTGTTGCCAGCTTTTCTTCGTTCGAGCCACTCAATAATATAATAGGCTGCAACTTGTCGATGGCTTCTTGAGCAATACCTTTCGAAGCAAGTTCGGCATTCACATTATCGAGACCGATTTTATCTAATTTGTCGATGGCTACGGTTATATCCACTATCTTGTCTGCCTCACCGATAATTTCGGCTATTCCTGTCAGAATCTTGCGGTTGTTTATCTTCACACACACACGGATACCGAACTTAGCGAACACAGCATCAATCATTTGAACCAATTCGACTTCGTTCAGCAAAGAGTTGCTTCCTACCACATCGGCATCACACTGGTAAAATTCACGGTAACGCCCTTTCTGCGGACGGTCGGCACGCCATACAGGCTGAATCTGGAATCGTTTGAAAGGAAAAGTAATTTCATCGCGGTGCATCACCACATAGCGGGCAAAAGGCACGGTAAGGTCGTAACGCAAACCTTTTTCGCAGAACTTGCTTGCCAGTTTCGCAGCATTACGGCTCAATAACTCCTCGTCGGTCAATCCAGAAAAATAATCGCCTGAATTTTGAATCTTAAATAATAATTTGTCACCTTCCTCCCCGTATTTTCCCATCAGTGTCGACAGGTTTTCCATCGCAGGAGTCTCTATCTGCTGAAAGCCATACAGATAGAACACGTCACGAATCGTATTAAATATATAGTTACGTTTCGCCATTTCGGCGGGAGAAAAGTCTCTTGTTCCTTTAGGTATGCTTGGTTTTGTTGCCATAATTGATTTTAACTTTTTGATTTTCCGCACAAAAGTACGCAGAAAAACGCGGATTCCGCAGATTCATGCCGATTTTTATTTATATTTATCGGTATAAATCTGCGGAATCCTGACACCCCTGAAAATCTTTCCGGTATTACTCGCGTCGGTTCATATAAATCATCACGTAATAAACCAGCGTTGCCAACGAGCCCAATGCAGCTACCACATACGTGTATGCAGCCGACTTCAAAGCATCCGCCGCCTGCTTGTGGCTGGCAGAATTTGTTATTCCGGCTGTGTTCAACCACACCAGCGCCCTACGGCTTGCGTCTATTTCGACCGGCAGTGTGATAAAGCTGAACAGCGTAGTCATGGCGAACAGACAAATACCTATCAGCAAAAGCTGAGGAAAAACATTCACCAAAACAATGCCTGCCAGCAGTACCCACGACACGATAGACGAAGAAAACTGAACCACAGGAACCAGTGCCGAACGCATCTGCAACGGAG
>ENA-OPIL01000212-OPIL01000212.1-human-gut-metagenome-genome-assembly--contig:-NODE-212-length-11560-cov-3.034072_pt1 | contig 11560 bp, 11 predicted proteins | sample MGYA00241398_ERZ501642 | MGnify/ENA primary metagenome ERZ501642 (study PRJEB25962, sample SAMEA2042288) | human gut metagenome | biome: human gut; feature: human-associated habitat; material: faeces... | reverse complement strand
AAATGGAAGATACGCAGTTTCAAGAGTTCCTAACGGCAGCTTTCACGAACGCGAACCACCACCTCAAGCAAGGCGGCGCGTTCTACATTTGGCACGCCGGGACGGAAGGGCTTAACTTCAAGATAGCGGTAAAGCGCGTAGGCTGGGACTTAAAGCAGATACTAATTTGGAACAAAAATAACATGGTGTTAGGCAGACAGGACTACCAATGGAAACACGAACCGTGTTTGTACGGTTGGAAGCCCGGCGCAAGCCATTACTTTATAGCCCGGCGCGATTTGCTTACGGTATATGAAGAAAAGGACATCGATATAGACGCACTTACAAAAGCTGAAATGAAAGAGTTGCTTAAAACGATACTTCAAAGTCCACTGCCTACAACCGTGATAGAGGAAGACAAGCCACTAAGGAGCGAAAGCCACCCGACCATGAAGCCGTTAAAGCTAATGGGGCGTTTGATACGCAACAGCACACGACCGGGCGAAATAGTGTTAGACCTGTTCGGCGGAAGCGGCAGCACCTTAATGGCGGCTGAACAGTTGGGGCGCGTTTGCTATACGATTGAGTTAGACCCTTGCTATATAGACGTGATTATAAAGCGTTGGGAAGAATATACAGGGGAGCAAGCGCGGTATTTAGGCAACTGCGCAAAAGAAAACGAGAACAGCACGGGAAATAATAAATAACAGCACAGATGGCAGCTAAGGATATAGAGCAATACAAATTCAAGCCCGGACAAAGCGGAAACCCAAAAGGACGACCGAAAAACCGTGTTCCCGAACAACTCGTTACGATTTTCGGAAGCAAGGCTAAGGCGAAAAAGTTCTATTGCCTTAGCGCAACCGAGATAAACGAATGGGAATCCGCTATACTTACACTTTCCGTCGAAGACTTGAAAGTATTAGCGCAATGGAGCGGCGCACCAGCATACCCGAAAGGACTTGCAATAGCCGTTCTTAGCGATATGAAGAACGGGAAAACTACGACGCTTGACAAATTGCGAGAACGGCAATACGGAAAGCCTACGCAACGGATGGAAGTAACAGGAAAGGACGGAGCGGACTTGATACCAGCGCGGACGCTCACCAAAGAGGAAGCGCAACAATTATTCAAGGACTTGCAAGAAAACTATTAAGACGTGGAGATAAGGGATATAGATATAATAAGGACGTGGACGCTACAAAATACGTTGAACTTTACGCGCTACTTCTTCAAAGAGAAGTATAATCGTAAGTTCGTCGTAGGCAAACACCACGTTAAAATCGCGGAAGCCTTAGACCGGGTATTTCGCGGCGAATCTACACGCCTTATCATCAACATAGCCCCCCGATACGGAAAAACCGAATTAGCCGTAAAGAACTTCATAGCTATGGGGCTGGCGATAAACCCGAAAGCCAAGTTTATACATTTGTCGTATTCCGACGATTTGGCACGCGATAACTCAAGGGGTGTACAAGAGATTATCAGAGAAAGCAGCTACCGCCGCTTGTTTCCCGGAACGATGCCGACCAGCATAAACACGCGCAAATGGTTTACAACGGAAGGCGGCGGACTTTACGCCGTAAGTTCAGCCGGGCAAGTTACAGGTTTCGGGGCTGGTTTGGTGGATAAGGAAGACGAAGAAGAATTAGCCGCCGAAGTGGAAGAATTAAGCAGCATTGATAACGGCGATTTCGGGGGCGCGATTGTAATAGACGACCCAATTAAGCCGGACGATGCAAGAAGCGCGTTAGTAAGGGAAAAGGTAAATCAAAAGTTTGAAACCACCATACGAAACCGCGTAAACAGCCGAAAGACCCCGATAATAATAATCATGCAGCGTTTGGACGAAGACGACCTTTGCGGCTATTTGCAACGCTTAGAGCCGGATGAATGGGAAGTGCTAAGCCTCCCGGTCATAGAAACAGACGAAAACGGCGAAGAAGTACCGCTTTGGGAGTTCAAACACACCTTAGAGGAACTGCACGACCTTAAAGAAAAAAATTCGTGGGTATTTGAAACGCAGTATATGCAGAACCCGAAGCCGCTTACAGGTTTGATGTACGAACGCAGTTTTAAGACCTACGAAACGATACCTGTAACCCGGAAACATACGGTTAAAGCCTATATAGATACGGCGGACACGGGCGCGGACTTCCTTTGTTGCATCATATACCTCGAAACGGAATTAGGTAACTTCATTCTTGACGTGTATTATACACAAGCCCCAATGGAAACGACAGAGCCGGAAACGGCGCGGCGGCTTTCCAAGCACGAAGTAGAACGGGCGGTTATAGAAAGCAATAACGGAGGGCGCGGATTTGCCCGGAACGTGGAAACACAGTGTAGGTTATTGGGCAACAAGAAAACTTCTATAACGTGGTTTCATCAGTCGGAAAACAAGGATGTACGCATCTTTAACCATTCGGCGGAAGTGCAGAACCTAACCCACTTTCCAAAGGGCTGGGAACACTTGTACCCAAAATTCTACAAAGACATAACCCAATATATGAAAGTTGGCAAGAACGCGCACGACGACGCACCGGACGCACTTACGGGAACGGTGGAGAAGCGGAACAGCCAGCCGCAGAAACTGACAAGCATTTTTCGATAACTAAATACTTACCATCATGACGATAGAAGAATTATTAGCAAAGAGCGAGAACGAACTAACCAGCGTTATCAACGAGTTAAGAAACGGACGGAACACCCCCGAACCAAACTCGATAAAGCACGCAATGGAATTTGACCCAAAGACGCACGACATAAACGACAAAACAAAGCGAATGGACAAACTTGTAGTAGTCGATAAGGACAGCGACGAATACGGGGAAGTCAAAAACGTAAACCCGAACGTAGAAATTACGACCGAACAAGGGTTTAGGATTGAACCGGTTGCACGTATTGCGTTGGCTATACAAAAGTTGATTGTCAAACGTGCGGTAGCCTTTACGTTCGGAAACCCGGTTACATACAACGCTAACCCGGAAAACGAGGAAGAAAAAGCATTGTTACAGGCATTAAACCGGGTATTCTACGACGTGAAAGAAAAGACGCTTAACCGCCGTGTCGCACGCAGCCTGTACAGTACGACCGAAGTAGCCGAACTTTGGTATCCTGTGGAAACAGAACCGCACAAACTTTACGGCTTCAAGAAAAACGTAAAGTTCAAGGTTGCAGTATTCAGCCCTATGTTTGGCGATAGGCTTTACCCATACTTTGACGAAGCTCGCGACCTTGTAGCCTTTTCGCGTGAGTTCACACGAAAAGACCGCGACCTCATTACACGCACCTATTTTGAGACCTACACGAAAGACAAGCATTATTTATGGAGTTGCGAAGGGTTGGAAACGGCAACGAGCGGCACGAATTGGCAGTTAGTGGAGGGTTATCCGAAGCAACTTTCAATAGGTAAAATTCCGGTCATATACGCAAGCCAGCCGCAAGTAGAATGGGAAGACGTGCAAAGCCTTATAGACCGATTGGAAAAACTGCTTTCCAACTTCGCCGATACGAACGACTACCACGCCAGCCCGAAGATTTTCGTAAGAGGAACGATAAAAGGTTTTTGCCGTAAGGGAGAAGCTGGCGGAATCATTGAGGGAGAAGACGGGGCGGAAGCGCAATACCTATCATGGGCGAACGCACCCGAAAGCGTGAAGTTGGAAATAGACACGCTTCTAAGAATGATTTACACCATTACGCAAACGCCCGATATTTCATTTGATACGGTCAAGGGATTAGGAGCGGTAAGCGGCGTTGCGTTGCAACTTCTTTTCATGGATGCGCACCTAAAAGTACAGGACAAAAGCGAGATATTCTCCGAATACTTGCAACGCCGTATTAACGTGCTAAAAGCGTTCATGGCGCAAGCTAATATGAGTTGGAAGGAAGCCGCAAGCCGCTTGATAGTAGAGCCGGAAATAACACCTTACATCATAGAAGACGAACTAAGCAAAATAAATATCCTTCAAGCGGCAAACGGACAAAAGCAGATAGCGAGCCGAAAGGCAACTATACAGCGTTTAGGCTGGGCGGACAACGCCGAAGACGAAGAAGCCGCGATAGAAAAAGAGGAGGAGCGCGAAAAGTCATATTATCAAGGCGAACCCACTTTTTAGCCTTATTAGTATCACTTTAATACAAAATCGTGCGTTCTAAGCGTGTTTCTTTCTTTGGTGAGTACAAAGCCACACTCACGGAAAGGAACGCGCTTAAACGCCAAATCTTAGAAAAATAGCTATGCCCAATGATAAAAACGACATAATAGCCCAACTTCGGGGATTTGACGCGCAGCACTACGCATCAACCGAGCGTTACGCAAAGCAGGTTGAACGGCTTTACAATTCGGCTTGCGATGAGTTTGCCCGTATGGGCATAAAGCCGGAGGAAGTAACGGAAGATGGTTTCTCCTTTGACAGATTGCCGAAGACGAAGAAGAAGGCGCAAGGCATACTAACCCGGCTTGTAGGCAAGTTGCAAACGGTCATTACCACCGGGACAAAAGCGGAATGGCTGGCAGCTTGCAAGAAAAACGACGCTTTTATAAGTTCCATTCTACGAACGACAAAGCTAACCAAAGAAGAAGTAGAGCAATACCAAAGCCGAAACCTTGAAGCCTTAAACACTTTCCAACGCCGGAAAGTGGAAGGTTTGGGATTGAGTGAAAGAGTATGGAAGTACGCCGGAGAATTGAAAGCCGCTATGGAATTGGGCATAGACGTAGCATTAGGAGAAGGCAAAAGCGCACAGGAACTAAGCCGGGATTTGCGCGGTTACTTGCAAGAACCCGATCGGCTTTACAGGCGTGTACGCGACAAGGGGGGAAACTTGCGTTTGAGCAAGGCGGCAAAGTTGTATCATCCCGGACAAGGCATTTACCGTTCTTCGGCAAAGAACGCACAAAGGCTGACCCGGACGGAAATAAACATGGCATACCGGGAAAGCGAGTTTTTGAGGTGGCAAAAGTTGGATTTCGTGGTAGGTTTCCGCGTCATGTTGAGCAACAACCACACGACAACCAACAGCAAAGGCGAAAAGATACCGCTTGTTGATATTTGCGACGAACTATGGGGCGATTACCCTAAGACGTTCAAGTTTACGGGCTGGCATCCGCAATGCCGGTGTTTCGTTGTGCCTATATTGTCGGATTATGACGAATACAACCAAGACCGGGCAAACAGGCTAAAAGCCATTATCAGGAAAGCCAAATACGAAAGTATGCCTTCACGCAGAACCGTAACGGATGTGCCTAAGAAGTTCCGGGACTATATAGACAGCATAAAGGAACGCGCTAAGGGCTGGAAGTCCATGCCCTACTACATTCGGGACAACTTCAAAGGCGGAAAGATTGAAGGGGGGGTAAACGCGACCATACCGACAAGAACCATGAACAGCGTAAAGCCTTGTACGGAATTTGACGGAGATATTAGTTACTTGAAACGCTGGGCATACGCTTTGGGCGGCGACATTTCCAATATAGACGCGCTAAGAACCGCAGGAAACCGCGAGAACTTAAAAGCGGAAATAGACCGGGTTAGAGAAGTCATGCACGGCAATTTAGACAAGTGGCATGACGCACAGGACAAACTAAGCCGGGTTGTTTCGGAAGACTTACAAGGCTATACCGACATTCAAGCCGAGTTCCAAAAAGTTTTAACGGGAAACGAACCAAACACAGAACGGTATTACGCCGATTGTATTAGCCGATTGAAACAAGCCGTAAAAGACGCGCTGGCAAAATTGGCTAAGGTCAAGGAAGAAGAAGCCAAAAGCGGAGACAAGCCACACCACGCACTAAGGAAAGAATATACCAGCAACGAGCAGGTAGATGAAACATTCAAGGTTATAAACGGCGAACTTACTGAAAAGTGGTTTGAGAACGGAGACCTTAAATTAGGATTGGACACGGGAAAAAGAACCAACGGCTACACGTATATGGACGGTAGAATCTACCTACAAAAAGAAAGGCTTGCGTGGGTGAAAACGGCTTTGGAAAAGATTGCGCAAGGCAAATCCGCAAGTATAACAACAGACGAAGCAAAAGGAATGGCTACGTTTTGGCACGAGATTACGCACAACCGCAACAAGCCGGGCAATATGCGTCTAACAGACACGCAACGGCGATACATGGAGTTGGCTAACGAGTTTGTAGCGCGTAAGACATTGCCGGAGTTCTATCGCGTATTGGGGTGCAAGGAAACGCCGCAACCGCAATTCATAAATAACCGAAGTGATACGGGCTATAACGACATGGTAAACAATTACGATTTTGTTGTTAGGAGGTTGGGGCTTGATGCCGATAAGGTATTAGAGGAAGTACGGCGCAACTTGTTCAACGAAGTATATAGCGACCAATTAACCGGATTGAAGCAAGGGTTATTAAAGGGAGGATTAAAACGTTTGGACGGAAAGAAAATCAAAGCAACGGAATTGAAAAAGTTGCTTTCAATAATTGCGGCAAATAGTAATAGCACCTTAGAAAATTGGTTGAAAATAAACGGGTATTTGAAATAAAAGGGAGCTAAACAAGCTCCCTTCAATCAATTATAGCCCCCGTTTCATTAGAAAGCCGGTTTATTTCTTCCCAACAATAATCCTCGTACTTTTTAGCCGCCTTGTACAATTCTTGATTTTTCATTTCTAAGGCGAGTTTTTGCAATCTTTGAGCTTGAACGGCATAAGAATCACTTTCTATACTTTCTTTTGAAAACCCTTTCATCGGGTCTGTAGAATACCCGGCAACTTTTGCTAAGATTTTTTCATCTTCGCAGAAGTCAAAAACCGTTTTCCCTATTAAATCCTTGTAGTTCATATTGGCTTATTTTTATTTCCTTCTTCTTGTAGTTCAAAACAAAAGTAGTAATTACCCACGATAAAACAAAACAGGGCAAAAACATAACACAAGAACAAACAGGCAAATTTATAGGCATATAGCACCACAAACCGCCATGATAAAAGGAACATCCATAACAAAACGGCAATAACAATTACCAAGACATTAAAGGCAATAGCGAAAACTACTCAACGTATTAAGATAGTACATAAGATTACATAATGCACATAAATAAATGAAAAAACGTAATTAGGCATTGTTTTTTATCGTATCTTTGCGAATAAAGGAGGTAATATGGAAACAACAGCATTACAGAAAAAGCGGAAGTACATAGACTTACCCGTTAATACGCTTCAAAAACTTTCAGCTATGGCAGCTTCACAAGGTCAGAACTTGAAGGCTTTTATAGAAAACGTATTGGAAACAAAGGCAGAATCTTCGGATGTGGCTTATACCAACCCCAGCCCCAGCGGTGACACGTGGTTTGACGATCCCGAAAATGTTGCTGCGCTTAATCGCGGTATTGAAGACGCTAAGCAAGGCAGAACGGTAGCGATGAAACCCGATGAAACCTTAGACCAATTTTTAGACCGGATAGAACTATGTATATAATTGATTTTGTGCCGGAAGCTGCTAAGGACGTTATAAGGCTTAGAAAGTCGGACGCACAAGCATACAAGAAACTGCAAAAACTTATCGAAGAATTGAAAGAACACCCCACAACAGGAACGGGGCAAATAGAGCAACTAAAAGGTAACTATTCGGGATATTGGAGCAGGCGAATAACAAAACAATATCGTTTAATTTACACCATACATGAAGATATTGTTACGGTTGAGATAGTATCAGTAGGAAGTCATTACGGGGATAAATAAGAGGGTGTATCAAATTAAGAAAGATTTGAGACACCCTCTTTTTAGATTACCCTTGCTCACTATTGTTTAGTTAGCTTCAAGCCAATAGAAGAATCACTCTCTTTTTCTCTCATATAGACATGAGCCTTTTTGTCGGAAAGACTAACAATGTCATAATAAAGGTATTCTTCGCCATCAATAAAAGTATAAACTTTACTTCCTTCCGCCTTGTAAGTGCCGCTACCATTTCCAAACTCGCCCCAAGAATCATAAGTGCCGTTTTCTTTGATAACCATATAAGTCGGTTTAAACACTTTTTCAGCAATTGAACTTGTGACATCCAAATAAGACCCGTCGTTTTGTTCGATTTCGGTTACTCTCCATTTACCGTACAATAAACTTTTATCGTAGTTAAAAGATAAATCATCATCTTTAGAACAACTACATAGAACTAACACACACGCAAAAAGCGTAAAAAGAAACTTTTTCATTTGTTTTTAATACCTTTGTACCCACTGCCCGAAGTAGATGTTATTTTACCGCATAGAAAAAGCGCGGACTATATAGGTTTGAGTATTTGAGGCATCGCCAAACGCCATACGAAAACAAACCATATAGCCGCGCTTTGCCTGTATATCAGATTAGGATATACGACATTAGCGCGTAATAGGTTTCTTTTTCGTAATTTGTCAAATTGGCGATTTTCAAATACAAAAAACCTAACGCTTCTCCGTTAGTTGCCGGATTTCTCCCCAACAACACCGCAAAGATATGAATTTATTAGCATTACGCAAACGAAAAGCATACAAGCCGCATATAAAAACAACTTGAAACAAGCAAAAACAACCTATTTCAACCTAAAACAAGCTGGAACAAGCTAAAACAAGCAGACGCGAAAAATAAGGGGTAGGTTGTTTTTAGGTTGTTTTTCCGAACCGCCATTTTGCCCCCAAAGCTACCATTTTGCTAAGGTCGGCAAAATGATAAGAAAAACGGATAATTTTATTATTTTGCTAATAATCACGTGTTTACAAAACAAGCTAAAACAACTTAGAACAAGCTGAAACAAGCTAAAACAACCTTATATCTATATCAATATCAATAAATATATATACTGTTGTTGTTGTCGTTATACGCGCACGCGCACGCGAGAAAGCCCCAAAGGGGAAAATTGGAAGTATTCGTGAAGTGTTTGGCGGCTTGTTTTGGTTGGTATCACCTTAATACGACTTACTTTTGCAGAAAGTAAAAGCAAGAATAGTTTATGAACGAATTACAAGAAAAGATTTTAGCACTACTTGTAGCAAAGTTTCAAGGCGTGCGCAAAGACGGTTTGCAACATTTGGCAGCCGCTATCGGCTTACAGGTGGCAAACGAGGAAGAAGCTAACCAAATCGTAGATAAACTTACCGCCGACAAGGTTAGCGCATTTGTAACGGAGTGGCGGCGAAGTGCCGACGCGGAGATTAGCAAGGCTAACCAAACCTACGAAAACAGCCTTAAAGAAAAGTATGATTTCGTAGATAAGGGAAAGCAAACGCCTCCGGCTGGACAACAGACACCACCCGACACGAGCGGCGCGGTGACGCTTGACGCGATTAGCAAACTTATCGATGAAAAGATGAAGGGCGTACAGGACAGTATTACCACACTTAACGCCGATAAGGTGGCAGAAACGCGACGTAAACTATTTGTAGCCAAGTTGGACGAAGCAAAGGTAGAGGGAAGACAACGGGAAATGATGTTGCGCAACTTTGACCGTGTGAACAGCTTTGCCAATGAAGAAGACTTCAACAGCTACATGACCGAAGCGCAAGGCGACATCGCAGCTTTGCAACAGGAAAACGCGGATAAGGGACTGCAAGGACACGAAAAGCCCATTTTTGGAGCCGTGAACAAAGACGGGGTTAGCAGTGGCGTAGCAGACTTTATCAAGGCGCAGAGCGAGAATAACAAAACCCTTACGGGGAAAGAAGTTTAACGACGTAAAAACAGAGTAAAAATGGGTTTAAGAATAGACCGAAGGAAGGATGAGCGCGTAATACACGCTTGTACGCACATGTTGGCGGACATTCCCAACGGTGTAACCGTTTGTTCCGCCGACCTTGTAGCCGGTGTGCCTTTGCTTGAAGGCACGGCAATAGGAAAGGATGCCGCCGGACTTTTCCATGCGGTAAAGACGGCGCAGCTTACAGAAACCGCCAATAATTCCGCCACTTCTTACAAGGTTAAGAAGGGACACCACTTCAAAAAGGGCGATTTTGTAATGGCAAAAGTAGGCGCAAAGGCTTACGCGATTACAGCCATCGACAATACATCGGAAGCCACCCACGACACGATTACGGTAGGAACTACGCTGGGAGTGGAGGTCAAGCAAGGCGGCGCACTTGTGCAGGCAGACAAGGAAAGCACAAACAACACAAGCGCGTTTAAGTACGTGCCCAAAGCAATGACAGGCGACAGTTACGACGTTAGGGAGCTTGACAACCACCTCGTAGCCGCCGTTACCATTGGACAATTCAAAGAAAGTGTTATCCCGGTACAGAACGACGACATCAAAGCCGCGCTTACCGGAATTGTTTTAATTTAATTGGCAGTAGGTTATGATAGGAACTTTAATGCGCGGACTTGTAGAAAAGGACATGCAAGCCGTCGTTAATACTTACGACTTGAAGCCCTACTACTACCCTACGCTTTTCCCATTGAAGGAAACTTATACTTTGACGTGGAAAGCGTTGGAAACGCAGGTAGGGTTAAAGATTGCCGCCGATTTGGTAGCACGCGGCGCGAGCATTGACAAGAAGACGCGCGAAGCTATTGCACGTATTCAAGGGGACATCCCCAAGATTGCGGTAAAGCGCACCAAGAACGACGAAGAACTGAACGAGTACGACATCATGGTAGCTATGACTTCACAAAACCCGGATTTGCGCCGGTTGGTTGAAGCATGGGCGGAAGACACCGATTTTTGCTGGACGGCGGTTGCCGCACGTTTGGAATGGATGGCGTTGCAGTCTATCTCGTTGGGAAAGATTACGCTTACCAACAGCAACAACGTATCGGTACTTAGCGAATACGACGTAGATTACCAAATACCGGCAGACCAAAAGGTAGGTTTCCAAACCGGCTCGGCAAATTGGGCTACTTCGGCATCGGCAAAACCGATTACCAAAGACTTCAAAACGGTTGTCAAGGCGGCTAAGAAGAAAGGGCATAACTTGAAGTTTGCCTTTATGTCGCTTGACACGTTCGCCACATTTACGGAGTGCGAGGAAGTGCAGAAGATTTGCGCATCGTTCGCCGCAAACGCTTTGGGCATCCAGCAAACGCCGAGCGTAGAACAGGTAAACACTGCCTTACGCGGTTTGTCTTACTTGCGTGGCTTGCAGGTGGTAGTTATCGACCAAGACATCACGATCGAGTTAGGAGACGGTAGCCGACCATTCAGCGGAAACCCGTTTACCGAAAACGTGGTAATGTTCAGTGAAAGCAAGGTTTTGGGCAATACCTATTGGAAGAAACCGGCGGACATGAACGTACAAGGCTCGGTAGCTATTAAGGCTTTGAACGGTCATACACTTATCAAGAAGTTTGCGAACGAAGAACCGTTGGAGGAAGTGACAATGGGCATTGCAAACGCTTTCCCGGCGTGGCTTTCTTCTTCCCGTTCATGGTTGATGAGTACAGACAACGGAAGTTGGAATCACTAAACAATACAGCCGGAAGGATTAACACCCTTTCCGGCTTAACCCAAATAGGCTTATGACGTATAAAGAATGGTTTTCCCGTACCGTTTCACGCTTTGGCGTTGAGGGCGGAGACATAGAACTGATTTTAGCAAACCAGCAGGGAGCAATCCCGGACGCGGATGCGGAAGTAGATATAACGACCG
>ENA-OPIL01000208-OPIL01000208.1-human-gut-metagenome-genome-assembly--contig:-NODE-208-length-11619-cov-2.241871_pt1 | contig 11619 bp, 10 predicted proteins | sample MGYA00241398_ERZ501642 | MGnify/ENA primary metagenome ERZ501642 (study PRJEB25962, sample SAMEA2042288) | human gut metagenome | biome: human gut; feature: human-associated habitat; material: faeces... | reverse complement strand
CTCACGGCAAGGACCCCAAGGACAACGCCTTGGCCGAGGGCATACACATGTGCCAGCTGGAGAGGAACGGCGACGTGGTGGAGATGGCCTCCTATGCCCCCCTGCTCAGCAAGGACGGCTATTCCAACTGGGCTCCGGACATGATTTACTTCACCAACGACTCCATTCGCCTCTCTGACAGCTACCACATGCAGCGGCTTTTCTCTACTCACCATGGCGATACCTACTTGCCTTCCACCACCGATTTGCCCCAGGAACTGAAAAAGTATGTGGGTATCAGCGTGGTAAAAGACAGCCAGCAGGGGACTACGTGGCTTAAGATCGTCAATGCTCTGCCTATCGGCCTGAACTTGCAAGTGAAGGGCAAGACTTATAGCGTAGCGGCACGTGATGCCGAGGCGTTCGCCCTCTAGTGTGCGAGGTTCTATAAGACATCGCTCGTTTATATGTATACGACCCCGTTCGCCCTGTTGCGACGGAGGTTTTTTCTTGCTTGGAAAGTGGGATGGTGTTTTTTTTAGCATGAAAAGCAGGGAAAGGCTCAGCGGGATATTCATGGGGGAGGAGATCGTCACATGTGTCCTCTTGTCGAAACAAGTTGTTTCGCGTCGGAAAATAACTTGTTTTGATGGGCAAAACAAGTTAAATTGACGAGCAAAACAAGTTGAATTGACATGGGGTACCTTGAGCGGGAGATTGTCCTGGAAAGTGACGGCGTTCTTCCCGCCTTGATATCGCGAAGAACTCATATCCGCGGGGCGATGCTTAGAGGAGATATCGTGCGAGTCTTCTTCTCCCCCCCTCGTTTTCCCGCCGCATAAAACAAACGCCCTGGGAACGCGGTAAGCGAACCCAGGGCGTTTGATTTCTTGGCAGGGAAACCCCGCGTGGGGTTATCCGTAGATGATTTTTCCGTTTTCGTCCTCGTAGGGCGCGAGGTCTTTGGCGTATTGGTTCATGGCGCGAAGGCTCATGCCCATGGAGGAGAAGCCACCGTCATGGAAAAGATTCTGCATGGTGACTTTACGGGTAAAGTCTGAGAACATCACAACGCAATAATCCGCGCACTCATCCGCCGTGGCATTGCCAAGTGGAGACATCTTGTTGGCGAAACTCATCAGGTTTTCCATGTCCTTGATGCCCTTGCCCGCGGTGGTGGGGGTGGGAGATTGGGAGATGGTATTGATGCGTACGTTTTTCTCTCGTCCATAGATGTAGCCAAAGCTGCGGGCTATGCTTTCCAGCATGCTCTTCGCGTCGGCCATGTCGTTATAACCGAAGAAGGTGCGCTGTGAGGCCACGTAGGTGAGGGCGAGCACGGAGCCATACTCGGCAATGGCGTCTTGCTTCTTGGCCACCTGCAACATCTTGTGGAAAGATATGGCGGATATGTCGAGTGTCTTTTGCAGATATCCATAGTCCAGGTCATCGTAGGTGCGATGCTTGCGCACGTTAGGGCTCATGCCGATAGAGTGGAGTACGAAGTCGATTTTTCCGCCAAGTAATTCCACGGACTCCTTGAACACTTTCTCAAGGTCTTCCACGCTGGTGGCATCAGCTGCCACAATGGGGGCGTTGAGCTTCTCGCTTAGCTTGTCAAGCGTTCCCATACGGATGGCCATGGGAGTGTTGCTCAACGTGATGGAGGCTCCTTGCGCCACGGTCTTTTCAGCTACCTTCCAAGCGATTGATTCCTCATTGAGCGCGCCGAAGATGATACCGCGCTTACCTTTCAATAAATCTTGTGTCATTTCAGTTCTTGATAATATACCTATTTATAGTAATTAGTTTCTTAAGTTGTTCACGACAATAATCGTGAATAGCGGCCGCGAAGTTAGGCAAAATCATCGAAACACAGGGCGGCCACCTTTCCGTATTACGATTTATTAACATTACGGACTGTTTTATAGGGACTATAAAGTTTCTTAAAAGTAGGATTTGAGAAGTTTTTTTAATATAATTTAGTTGCGCCCATCTGATGTATATCACCCAAAATAAGTACTTTTGCGGTGAATTTGAAATCAACGATAAAAGGACACTTAATTTTATGGCAGAATCAATTGATATTCGTGAGCTCAATGTCCGTATAGAGCAGCAGAGTCAGTTTGTCACCAATTTAGTGACGGGCATGAATCGGGTCATCGTTGGACAAAGGCATCTTATAGACACTTTGCTTATAGGCTTGCTTAGTGATGGGCATATCTTGCTTGAGGGCGTCCCTGGATTGGCCAAGACATTGGCTATCAAGACATTGGCGCAATTGATAGACGCGGACTACAGCCGTATACAGTTCACGCCCGACCTTTTGCCTGCCGATGTCATAGGCACGCAGGTATATTCCCAGAAAGACGAGACTTTCCAAGTGAAGAAAGGCCCCGTTTTTGCCAACTTTGTATTGGCGGATGAAATCAACCGGGCACCCGCGAAAGTGCAGAGCGCGTTGTTGGAAGCCATGCAGGAGCATCAGGTTACTATCGGAGAGAAGACTTTTCGCCTGCCTAATCCTTTCCTCGTGATGGCTACGCAGAACCCCATAGAGCAAGAGGGCACTTATCAATTGCCGGAGGCGCAGGTGGACCGTTTCCTGTTGAAGGTGATTATCGATTATCCTACCTTGGAAGAGGAGAAGCTCATCATACGCGAGAATCTGAAAGGAAGTCTGCCACAAGTGACACCTGTAACTACGGCCGAGGAGATACTTAACGCCCGCGGGATAGTGAATGAGGTTTATATTGACGAGAAGATAGAGCAATACATCGCTGATGTCGTGTTCGCGACTCGTTACCCAGACCGCTACGGTTTGGTTGAATTGAAAGACATGATCAGTTTTGGCGGTAGCCCCCGCGCAAGTATCTCGCTTGCCAAGGCGTCCCGTGCGTACGCTTTCATCAAGCATCGCGGATACGTTGTGCCGGAGGATGTGAGAGCCGTTGCCCATGACGTGCTTCGCCATCGTGTGGGACTTTCTTATGAGGCTGAGGCTAGCAATGTGACCAGCGAGGAAATAATCAGCAAGGTCATCAACAAAGTGGAGGTGCCCTGATTAATGGGTGAAGCATAACGATGGATACGTCGGAAATACTCAAGAAGGTACGCAAGATAGAGATAAAGACCCGCATGCTGAGCCAAAACGTCTTCGCGGGTGAGTACCATTCTGCCTTTAAGGGAAGGGGTATGACCTTTGCCGAGGTGAGGGAGTATCAGTATGGGGATGATGTTCGCGACATAGACTGGAACGTCACCGCCCGTTTCCATCGTCCCTACGTGAAGGTTTTTGAGGAAGAAAGAGAGCTGACGCTGATGTTGCTCATAGATGTGAGCGGCTCGCTCAATTTCGGAACCATGCGGCAAATGAAGCGGGACATGGCTACGGAGATAGCTGCCACATTGGCTTTCAGTGCCTTGCTCAATAATGACAAGATAGGCGTTATCTTCTTTTCAGACCATGTAGAGAAGTATATTCCTCCCAAGAAAGGACGCAAGCATATTTTGCATATCATTAGGGAAACATTGGATTTCCAGCCACGAAGTTTGCGCACGAATATCGATGTCGCGTTAGAACACCTCACTCGGGTGATGAAGCACAGATGCATGGCTTTTGTTATCAGTGACTTTTATGACAACGCGGACTTTTCTCATACGTTGCGCATAGCCAACAAAAAACATGATGTCGTGGCGATACAGGTATATGACCCTCGTGCGAAAACGTTGCCGGACGTAGGCCTGCTCAAGGTGAAGGACGCGGAAACAGGGATGGAGATGTATGTGGATACAAGTAGCAAGAAGACGCGTATGGCACATACCCGCTATTTCACAAGGAGGCAGGAGCGGTTGCGGGAGACATTCACCAAGAGCGATGTCGATTGGACTTCCATCGCTACGGATGAGGATTTCTCCAAGTCGCTCTTGATGTTATTCAAGCAAAGGGCATGATAAAATGATGAAAGGATTACCCATAAGACATACATTGGTATTGGTTTGGGCACTGGGTTATGCGTTGTTCGCCACCGCTCAGGTTCAAGTGGAGCAGCGTATAGATTCCCTGCAGATGCTCATAGGTGAGCAGACGGTGTTGCATCTTAGAGTGAACCTGAAGAAAGGTACCAATGCTTTGTTGCCCCACTTCCAGCCTTCGCAGCAAATCACGGAAGGAGTAGAGGTGTTGGCGCAAAAGGATATTGACACCACGGAACTGGATAATGGGATGGTTACCTTAGGCAGGGATTATGTGCTCACGGCGTTTGACGAGAAGTTATATGCCATACCTCCCTTGCCAGTGAAAGTGAATGGCAAGACCTACAAGGGTAACATGGTGGCGCTGAAAATACTTACCGTACCAGTGGACACCCTGCATCCTGAGAAATTCTATCCCCCGAAACCAGTGCAGCCCAATCCTTTCCTGTGGAGTGAATGGAAAGGATTGTTTGTGATGTCAGTGATAAGTCTCTTGTTGCTGATAGTCTTGGTGTATCTTGTTCATCGTTTGCGTCAGAACAAGCCTGTCATAGCCAAGATACGTTTCGTGCGCAGGATTCCTGCCCACGAGGCCGCGTTGCGAGAGATAGAGGATATCAAGAAGCAACATGTAGAGAGCCAAGAGAGCCAGAAAGTGTATTATACCAAGCTAACCGATACTTTGCGTGGCTATATCGTGAAGCGCTTTGGCTTCAATGCCATGGAGATGACTAGCTCGGAGATTATAGAACGCTTGCGCCAGGAAAAAGACCAGGCGATGATAGAGGAACTGAGAAATCTTTTCCAGACCGCTGATTTGGTGAAATTTGCCAAATATGAAACGCTGATCAACGAGAACGATCGCAATTTGGTGAACGCCATTGACTTTATAGACCAGACCAAGACCAATGAGGTGGTTCACGACGAACGGGTGAAAGAGCAACTGAGTGCGGCTGATGTGAAGTCGCAAAAGACCAGGCGGCTTACCCAGGCTTTTATAATTGTGGCGGGAGTGGGCTTTTTGGCCTTGGTGGCGTGCGTGGTGTATGGTTTCATGCAATTGATGATGTAAGATGGAATTTGTCAACAAAGAATATTTCTTGTTGCTCCTGTTGTTGATACCTTATATATTATGGTATTTCATGTACAGGAAAAAGTCCGAGCCCACTATGCGGATGGGGGATACCCGTGCTTACCTGTATGCTCCTAAGAGCTTGCGAGTTAGGTTGGTGCATTTACCCATGGCATTGCGGTGCGCGGCTTTTGTGCTATTGGTGCTGGTAATGGCTCGGCCGCAGACTCACAATGCTTGGAACGATAAGCAAGTGGAGGGCATTGATATCATGTTGGCCATGGATGTTTCCACCTCCATGTTGGCGGAGGATTTGAAGCCTAATCGTATTGAGGCGGCCAAGGAAGTGGCTGCGGAATTTATTTCCAGCAGGCCTAATGACAATATAGGTCTTACCATTTTCGCGGGTGAATCGTTTACGCAATGCCCCATGACCACAGATCACGCCAGTTTGTTGCAACTGTTGCATAATACACGCACTGATATTGCCCAACGAGGTTTCATAGAGGACGGTACGGCTATCGGTATGGGAATAGCTAATGCCGTGAGTCGTTTGAAAGACTCGAAGACAAAAAGCAAGGTTATCATTTTGTTGACTGACGGCAGTAATAACATGGGCGACATTTCACCTATGACCGCTGCGGAGATAGCTAAAAGCTTCGGAATCAGGGTATATACCATTGCGGTGGGTTCCAATAAGGTCGCTCCCTATCCTATGCCTGTGGGCGGCACCGTGCAATATGTGACAATGAAGGTAGATATAGATACCGAGACGTTGCGGGACATCGCTTCCGCCACTGAGGGAAATTTTTATCGTGCCACCAATAACAGTGAGTTGAAGAAGATATACAACGATATAGACAAATTGGAAAAGACCAAGATGCAAGTGCGCCATTATGCCAAACGCTATGAAGCATACTTGCCTTTTGCCATCGCGGCGTTGGCTTGTTTGCTGCTCGAGGTTTTACTGCGTGTCACTTGGTTTAGGAGGATTCCGTAGTTTTGTATGATAACGTGGTGAGAAGATGCTAAGATTAGAAGACCCTATATATCTCTGGCTATTGCTGGTCATTCCCGTCCTGGTCCTGATACGGTTTGTCGGTTGGCGCAGGCGCAAGATGAAATTTCGCAAGTTGGGTGACCCTCAGCTCATCAAGGAGTTGATGCCTGATATATCGTGTTATCGTCCCACCTTGAAGTTTGTCTTGCAATTGGTTGCCATAGCGTTATTGGTTGTGGTGCTGGCTCGTCCGCAAATGGGTACAAAGACCACGCACGACAAGCGGAAAGGCATAGAGGCCATCATTGCCTTGGATATCTCCAACTCTATGTTGGCGCAAGATGTGGCTCCGTCCAGATTGGACAAGAGCAAGTTGCTGATAGAAAACCTTGTGGATAAGTTTACCAATGACAAAATAGGGCTTATAGTTTTTGCGGGCGAGGCATACGTACAGTTGCCTATCACTTCAGACTACGTATCAGCCAAGATGTTTCTGCAAGATATCACGCCAGGGCTTATCCAGACGCAAGGCACCGACATCGCGGGAGCGATAGAATTGGCCTCCCAAAGTTTTACCCAAGCAGACAAGGTGGGCAAGGCCATTATCGTGATTACAGACGGCGAGAATCATGAGGGTGGGGCTCAGGAAGCGGCGGAGGCTGCTCGCAAGAAGGGAATCAACGTGTATATGCTGGGTGTGGGAAACACCAAAGGAGCACCTATTCCCATGGAAGATGGCAGTTATCTGCAAGATAACACAGGCCACACAGTGATGACGTTCCTCAACGAGGATATGTGCAAGGAGATAGCTCAAGCGGGCAAAGGCAGTTACATCCACGTAGACAATACCAGCGACGCGGAAGAATTGTTGAATGAAGACCTGGAAAGATTGCAACGAGGAGAAACAGATACGGTCATATATAGTGAGTATAATGAGCAATTCCAGGCTTTTGCCCTGTTGGCCATATTGGTGTTGATCATAGAGGCTTGTATATTGGAGATAAAAAATCCCATACTCAGGAAATATCATTTTTTCAAGAGGCAATAGGCAGATGAAGACGAAAATATACATCTTGTTACTGGTTATGCATACGTTGACGACTGTCACGGTTTTGGCCCAGACAGACCGTCAGTTGATACGTGAAGGAAATCGTGCGTATGCTAAAGGCGAGTGGGTGAAAGCGGAAACGCAATACCGAAAGGCCTTAGCCCAAAACAAGGAGAATCCCCAAGCAAATTATAATCTGGCTTGTGCGCTCATGGCTCAGCAGAAAGACTCCATGGCGCTGCAGCAATATGTTACGGCGGCACAGCTGGAACAGAACCCTATGAGGAAAGCCATGTCTTATCATAATATAGGTACGATATGGCAGAACCATAGACAATACGCTCAAGCTATAGACGCTTACAAAATGGCTTTGCGCAATAATCCTAAAGACAATGAGACGAGGTATAACTTGGCTCTCTGCCAAAAGTTATTGAAAAACCAGCCCCAGCAAGACAAAAACAAAGACAAGAACAAGAAAGAGCAAGATAAGAAACAGAATAAGCAAGACCAAGATAAAAACCAAGATAAAGATAAAAATAAAAACCAACGGCAGAAGCCTGACCAAGATAAAATGAGCAGGGAAAATGCTGAGCAGATGCTCAATGCGGCCGTACAAAGCGAGAAGGCTACAAAGCGGAAAATACAGAAAGCTTTGTCGCAACCACGCAAAAAGTCTTTAGAGAAGAACTGGTGATGAAGGAGGTACGCCTATGACGAGAACGTTACGCATAGAAATATGGTTGATGGCATTGTTGCTGCAGGCGATTGCGCCAGCCTTGGCACAACAGATGTCTGTAAAAGCCCCACGTCAGGTATTCGAGGGAGAGAACTTCCGCGTGGCATATACTGTGGACTCAAAGGAAGTGGAGAATTTCAGGGCAGACGCTTTCCCCGACGGCTTGGAAGTTGTGGCAGGCCCTTATGTCTCCTCTCAAATCAGTTACCAAATAGATGGCAACCATGCCAGTTCGTCCTCTTCCGCCACTTTTACTTTTACGGTATTCGCGGACAAGGAAGGCTCTTATTCCATTCCCGCGGCTCACGCTACGGTAAATGGCAAGCGCGTGTCTTCGCGTCCCACGAAATTGCACGTGGCAAAGCAGACAGCCCGCACGCATAGCGGTGCGCCTAGAATGCATGGCGATTCTGATTATGCACCCGGCATGCGTGACGCGGGTTCCGCCATTACGGGCAATGATCTTTTCATTAAGGTGTCGGCAAATAAGAGGAGGGTACACGAGCAAGAGCCTGTGCTGTTAACCTATAAGGTATACACACAAGTGGAACTGACGCAGCTAGAGGGGAAAATGCCCGACCTGAAAGGTTTTCATACCCAGGAAGTGAAGCTGCCAAACCAGAAATCATTTCATACAGAGATGATCAATGGCCGCCCTTATCGTTGTGTGACATGGAGCCAATACGTAATGTATCCCCAGATGACAGGTGAGTTGGAAATACCAAGTATCGTTTTTAAGGGTATCGTGGTGCAGCAGAACCGAAACGTTGACCCATTAGAGGCTTTCTTTAATGGTGGTTCTGGCTATATAGAGGTTAACAAGAATATCACGGCTCCAGGTATTTCTATAAAAGTAGACCCATTGCCCAAGCGTCCGGCGGATTTCTCGGGCGGTGTCGGCCGTTTCAATATTTCGGCCACATTGGACAACAAAGAGGTAAAGGCAGGTGACCCCATTAACATAAGAGTGGTGGTGGGAGGAATTGGTAACCTGAAATTATTGAAACAACCTACCATTGAGCTTCCGAAAGACTTTGACAAATATGACGCTAAGGTAACTGACAAGACGAAACTGACAGCCAACGGCGTTGAGGGTAACATGATATATGACTTCCTGGCAGTGCCCCGTAACCAGGGAGAGTATACTATTCCACCAATCTCTTTTACTTATTATGATACGGCGGAGAACGCTTATCGTACTATTAAAACCCAGTCTTTTACGTTGAAGGTGGCCAAAGGCGATGATGACTCTTCGGGGAGCGAAAATCAGATTGCCGCGGAACAGAAAGATATTCGCCCTATCAAGCAGGGTGCCGTGGAGCTGAAGAAGGACGAAGACTTTTTCTATGGTAGTGTTAATTATTGGATATGCCTATTGGTGCCGCTGGTTACCTTCTGTGCGTTGCTGGTTATTTTCCGGCGCAGGGCTATCGAGAATGCCGATTTGGTCAAGGCTCGTTCTAACAGGGCAAAGAAAATGGCTACCAAGCGATTGCGCAAGGCAGACCTTTTGAGGAAACAAGGTCATCAGGCCGCTTTCTATGACGAGGTGCTTAGGGCATTATGGGATTATGTGAGCAACAAGTTGAATATGCGTGTGGAACAACTATCTCGTGAGAACATACAGGAAAGACTTAGCGAGCGCATGGTGGATGAAGACACTATAGGCAAGTTTACCTCGGCACTTGACGAGTGTGAATTTGAAAGATACGCTCCTGGCGACCCCAAAGGAAACATGGACAAGACTTTTGAGTCCGCCATGACCGCGATCATGGATATAGAGCAGGCTATCAAGGCTTCCCGAAAGAACGGGAGGACCAAGAGTTTCCGATTGATATTACTGTCTCTGTTAGCCATGCTGGCCTTATCGGTCAATGCCGCGACCAAGGAGAATGGTGACAGGGAGTATCAAAAAGGTAATTATCAGCAGGCTATCAAGGATTACCAGGAAGTGCTGAAAGAAGGTGTCTCGGCAGAGGTCTATTATAATCTGGGCAACGCTTATTTCCGCAGCGATAACCTGACACAAGCCATATTGGCCTATGAACGTGCGAGAATATTGTCGCCAGGAGATGATGACATCAACTTCAACTTGGAGTTCGCCCGTTCTAAAACAATCGATAAGATACCTGTAAACGATGAGATGTTTTATGTCACGGGTTATCGCTCATTGGTAAACCTCATGGGAGTGGATAGTTGGGCTAGTTTGGGCGTCGCAGCTGTCGTGGTGATGCTTCTGCTGGTGTTGCTTTATCTCTTCTCCTCCAGTGTGATAATGAGAAAGGTGGGATTCTTTGGCGGAATCTTTTTCCTCTTCCTGTTTATATTGTCGACTTTTTTTGCTTATCAGCAGAAGTTGGCGATTGAGCGTAAATGTGGGGCGATAGTAATTTCCCCAACTGTCAACGTGAAGAAAACACCATCTAAAACAAGTGGCGATGTGTTTGTCATTCACGAAGGGACCCGTGTTGACATCACGGATAAAACGATTCATCCTTGGCGCGGCATCAAGTTGAGCGATGGCAGGACAGGATGGGTTTTGGCTTCACAAATCGAGGAGATATAATTTGGTGGATATAGAATACTGGATACAGCTAGACCAACAAGTGTTGCGTTTTTTTAATGGCAGCGACAACTTGATGTTGGATGGAGTGGTGATGTCGCTCACTTCGGGACTGACGTGGGTGCCGCTTTATATAACTTTGCTGTATGTAGTCATCAAAAACAATCAGACCATGTCCCAGATTATGCTGGTGATAGGCAGCGCGCTACTCTGCATAGTTCTCGCGGACGGCATGGCGGACTTTCTGTGTAAGCCGTTTGTTGCCAGGTGGCGTCCCACCAATGACCCTGTCATCAAGTACACGATAGATACGGTGAACAATCTGAGAGAGACTAGCTACGGTTTCTTCTCCGCCCATGCGGCTAACACGATGTCGATTGCGGTTTTCTTCAGTTTGCTTATGAAGAGCAAACGGGTGACCATTGCCTTGGTGATGTGGTCGCTTCTGAACTGCTGGACCCGTCTTTACTTAGGGGTGCATTATCCTGGCGATGTCTTGGTGGGTATCGCGTGGGGAGCCTTGGCGGGCGGATTGGTTTACATGCTCTATGTGAGAGCGTACCGTAAGTTGTCCACCGGCAGCCGTTATGTGTCTTCCTATTACACGAGCAGTGGCTATGAGCGGAGAGACATGAACTTGATATTGAATATATTGTTCCTTATCGTGGCCTATACGTTTATAAGGGGAATCCTTTTGGTTAATACGTAACATGATGAATACAAAACACATACACATCAGCGATTATAACTATGAGTTGCCTGATGAAAGGATAGCCAAGTTTCCACTGGCGCAACGAGACCATTCCAAGCTGCTTGTCTACAAGCACGGCGAAATTGGGGAAGGCTTGTTCTTAGACTTACCGTCCTATTTGCCCCAGGGCGCTTTGATGATATTCAACAATACGCGGGTGATACAGGCCCGTCTGCATTTCCGCAAGGAGACGGGCGCCTTGATAGAGGTGTTCTTGATGGAGCCTGCTATGCCGGCGGATTATGAGCGGATGTTCCAGGCGAAGGGCCATTGCTCATGGCTGTGCATGGTGGGCAATTTGAAAAAGTGGAAAGAGGGCAGCTTGCGCCAGCCATTTGAATTGAATGGCGAAAGCTTGACCTTGTCTGCCACCATGCGTAGGGACATCGAGGCCAAAGGAACAAATTATTGGATAGATTTGGATTGGGGCAACGATGATGTCACTTTCGCGCAAGTGTTGGACGCGGTAGGCGAATTGCCTATCCCTCCATATCT
>ENA-OPIL01000192-OPIL01000192.1-human-gut-metagenome-genome-assembly--contig:-NODE-192-length-12087-cov-1.528840_pt1 | contig 12087 bp, 10 predicted proteins | sample MGYA00241398_ERZ501642 | MGnify/ENA primary metagenome ERZ501642 (study PRJEB25962, sample SAMEA2042288) | human gut metagenome | biome: human gut; feature: human-associated habitat; material: faeces... | reverse complement strand
CACCCTTGCCATGACTGCGCAGAACCGTTTCTACCGTCCCGTCTCCGAGCAGGACACGCAGGAAGGTTATGTAGATATTTTCCTCTGCCCGATGCTGGAAATCTACTCCGACATGAAGCACAGCTACATCGTAGAACTGAAATATGCCAAGTATAAGGATTCCGAAACCCGTGTGGAGGAACTTCGCCGGGAAGCCATCGCCCAGGCCGACCGCTATGCCGATACGGAAACGGTGAAGCGTGGCATCGGCGCCACCCGGTTGCATAAGATTGTGGTGGTGTATAAAGGTATGGAAATGCGTATCTGCGAGGAAGTAGGTTGATTGGCTACAAAAGTTTGTCATTCAGCTTTCATAAAACATGGTGGTACGGGAACATTTGCTTGCCATGCAAACGTTTCCGTAAGCTTGCTGCTACTTTTCTCTTGCGTTAATCGGTTTGCCCTTTCTTTTCCGGCTATATTTGTGAAGTGATAACTTTGAATACTTCATATTATGAAAATTATCAATCAACGTAAGATTTCTGTTTTATGGCATTTAATATGCTTCAGTTTAGTGCTGGCATTCACGGCATGTAGTGACGATAAAGAGGAGTTACAGGAGTATTTGACCCCTGCTTCTGGTAGTGAATCAATCTTTGAGCAAGGTTTTAGCTTTGGTGAAGCTGCTTCTTCGCAAAGCGTCAGTTTTGAGGCCGGGCAGCAGTGGACAGCCGAGCTGAGTGGTGAAGATACCGGTTGGTGCAACATCAGTCCGGCAAAAGGTACGTCCGGGAAAGCTACGATTATGGTTTCTGTCGGCAAGAATGAGACAGGGAAAGCGCGGACGGCACAATTGAATATTGTATCCGGTTCGAAGAAGAAAGAAATATCTGTCACTCAGGCTGCCAATGCGATTGTAGCTCCGGATGGTTTGAGTTTTACACCGGCAGCACCGGATGCCGACCAGTCCCTTGTAATTACTTTTAAAGCGGATGCAAAGTCTGCTCTCTATGGGCATAAAGGAGATGTGTATGTGCATATTGGTGTGGTCAGTGAAGGAACTTGGCTGTTCGTTCCGGCAGAGTGGACGGAAAACAAGGATAAATGTAAGATGACTTCAACCGAAGCCAACGTATGGAGCATTACGCTGAGCCCGAATATCCGGGAATGGTTTGGAAGCGGGAAGACACCGGTGAACCGGCTCGGAATAGTGATTCGCAGTGCAGACGGCAATAAGAAAGGGATAGAATCGGATTCCTTTGTTGAGGTGACCGACACAAAATATGAAGGTTTTGTTCCTGGTGAAATTAAAACTGCAGCAGTGCCGGCCGGTATGGTCGAGGGTATCAATGTAGTGGATAATTCTACGGTGACACTGGTACTTTATGACAAAGATGCGAATGGGAATCATAAGGACTTTGCCCATGTAGTGGGCGACTTCAATAACTGGACATTGGGCAATGACGAAAAATCGCAGATGTATCGTGATGATGCTTCCGGATGTTGGTGGATTACGTTGGCGGGGCTGGATGCTGGCAAAGAGTATGCTTTCCAATATTATGTAGGTACGAAGGCGGGTGAAGTGGTTCGCCTGGCTGATGCCTATACGGAAAAGATTCTTGATCCTGATAATGATAAATATATTCCGGCTTCTACCTATAACGAAAGTATGGCTTATCCTGAGGGAGGAGTAGGAATCGTTTCGACCTTCAAGATACAGAAAGACAGTTATAACTGGAAGGTCAATGACTTTAAAATAGCAAATCCTGAGCAATTGGTGATATACGAATTGCATCTACGTGACTTTACCGCCTCCAGCGACATCAATGGTGCAATGGGCAAGCTTTCTTATCTGAAGGCTATGGGAGTCAATGCCATCGAACTGATGCCGGTGCAGGAGTTTGACGGAAACGACAGTTGGGGGTATAATCCTTGCTTCTTTTTTGCGATGGATAAGGCTTATGGCACAAAGGCCATGTATAAGCAGTTTATTGACGCTTGCCATGAGGCGGGTATGGCAGTTATTCTGGATGTGGTCTATAATCACGCTACAGGAAACAATCCGCTGGCTAAACTTTATTGGGATGGTGATAAGACTGCAAAGAATAATCCATATTTCAATGTGGAAGCACCTCATCCTTATAGTGTGTTCCATGACTTCAATCATGAAAGCCCGTTAGTGCGTAAGTTTGTGAAGCGCAATCTGCAATTCTTGTTGAAGGAATATAAGGTGGATGGGTTCCGCTTTGACCTGACGAAAGGATTCACACAGACTTCTTGTACTGAAAGCACGGCATCCAATTACGATGCAAGTCGCATTGCTATCCTAAAGGATTATAATGCTGCCATCAAGGAAGTGAAAGAGGGCTCTTATGTTATCCTGGAGCATTTCTGTGATTCAAAGGAAGAAAATGAACTGGCTGCAGATGGCATGCACTTATGGCGCAACCTGAATAATGCCTATTGTCAGTCGGCTATGGGATATGCTAAAAATAGTTCTTTTAGCAGCCTTTATGAGAAAACACCTGCATGGGTAGGTTTTATGGAAAGTCATGATGAAGAACGCGCAGCTTACAAACAGTCGCAATGGGGTGAAGGTATACTGAAAACCGACCTTGATGCTCGCATGAATCAGTTGGCGCTGAACACTACATTCTTCCTTACTGTTCCAGGTCCTAAGATGGTTTGGCAATTTGGAGAGATGGGATATGACATTTCCATTGAGGAGAATGGACGTACGGGCAGGAAACCGTTGCATTGGGAGTATCTGGAGAATACTAACCGCAAGGAGCTGCACGATGTTTATGCGGATTTAATGAAATTGCGTAACGCCCATCCGGAATTGTTCGATTCAAGTGCCATCTTGACATGGAAGGTCGGAGTTTCTGATTGGGACAACGGTCGTTCATTGTTGGTAGAAAGTGTAACGGGCAAGCAGCTGGTTGTTATGGGCAACTTTACGCATAATGCGGTTGATGTAGCTTTCCCGGCAACAGCTGGTAACTGGACCAATTATTTTACCGGAAAGAGTGAAACAATAAATACACAGGTCAATGTACCGGCTCATGGATATGTAGTCTACACTAATTTCTAATTTCGGTAAAAATCATTCATACATCTTTATCAGCACCCGATTCAGCCAGTTCCAACGGAAACGGAACCAGCGTCGGGTGCTGCTTTGTTTTCCCCCGAAGCGGAGAACGAACTCACGGTAGCCATGCCTGCGGAAGGGAAGTCCCACGTCCATGAACTCTAAGTGGCGGTATCCGCGTTGTTTGGCATCATCCAGTGCTTTCCATACGGCAAGAATCCCCGGATATTGCAGGGCATAAGTCTTGCGCATGCCACCAGAGAACCATAGATAGGCGCTGTCATCTGAATAAATGCATGCGCTGCCACCGATAATCTTCTCCTTATAAATGACGATGAAGATTTTGCTTTGCTGCCCTTTTGTCAACTGGTTTTCGAGATGCTGAAAGAACTTGATGCTGGGGAAGTGGCGCCGTATCTTGGAAGAATATACGTGGCGCAACATCTGGGCAAAACAGAGAATCTCCTCTTTGGTACGTGCTTCCCGCACTTGGGCGCCGTTTTTGAGCCCTTTCTTTATTTGCCGGATACGTGACGGGCTGAAACGCTCTTCCACCTTTTCGACGCTGTGCAGCGAGTTGCGCACCCGCAGCCAATTGATGGCGATGTATTGGTTGTCCCGGAAAGATTTGTATCCGAACATGGCATTTTCCAGGTTGCGGAACTCGATGAGAAAAGAATCGCGCAATGCTTCATTGGTAAGCCTTTGCAGCATGTCACTGAAGATAATCTCTTTGTCTGCCTCGTTATTGAAATATTCTCCCGTACCGTACACCTCACATCTTTTGATGATGCCGGGTGGAAACATGCGGACACTTTTACGTATGGCGGCAAGCAGTTTCGCAACGGGCTTGTCATCTTCGGATGCCACAATGAGTATGGGGGTATACCCCGGAGTTGCCTCGTAGATTCGGAACAACTCTGTGGAATGGAAGGTGTTGGTGCCTGGCAGGTCAGGAACCTTGCTCCCACGGTAATATGTAGTGAGTTTGAGGGGCATGGCCTGCAAATTTAAAAAATAATCTCGTATCTTTGCAAAAATTATTGTTAATGTGTCGATGTGCACATTAGCATATTAGCACATAAAATCATTATGGAAAGTTTCAGTGAATTGATAAAAGCACGCCGCAGCATGCGGAAGTTTACAGAAGAAGAATTGACACAAGAACAAGTCGTCACTTTGATGAAAGCTGCTTTGATGGCACCCACGTCGAAGCGTAGCAATGCATGGCAGTTCATAGTGGTGGACGAGAAGGATAAATTGAAGGAATTGTCCTATTGCAAGGAGCAGGCATCGCAGTTCATTGCCGATGCGGCACTGGCTGTAGTGGTTGTTGCCGACCCGCTGGCAAGCGATGTGTGGATAGAAGATGCCTCCATTGCTTCCATCTACCTGCAACTTCAGGCCGAAGATATGGGGCTGGGAAGCTGCTGGGTGCAGGTGCGCGAACGTTTTACGGCTTCCGGTATGCCTTCCGGCGAGTATGTGCACGAGGTGTTGGATATTCCTTTGCAGTTGCAGGTGCTTAGTGTTATTGCTATCGGCCATAAGGGGATGGAGCGCAAGCCTTTCAACGAAGACAATCTGCAGTGGGAAAAGATACATATCAATAAGTACGGAGGAAAGTAACAGTGAGTGCAGCAAAAGCAAACAATAACCGTGATACATATAAGGCCACTGCCATCACACTGATTGTATTCGGCATTCTTTACTTGGTGGACAAATTGGTGCATTTTTCTGCAATCGGCTTGCCGTGGGTGATGAATAAGGATAATTTTCTATTGTATACCGCAGTGATTTTTCTGCTGTTCAAGCATGACAAGTCAGTGGGATTGGTATTGATAGGTTTGTGGCTGATATTGAACTTCGGGTTGATAACTGCCTTACTCGGTACGATGTCCGCTTATCTGCTGCCGTTGGCGTTGCTGGTATTAGGGACTATTCTGTATTGGTTGGCAACAAGATAAGCGTATGGCAGGAAGAAGTATAGAAGATACGTCCATTGCCTTTATCGGTGCCGGAAATCTGGCTACTAATCTGGCAAAGGCTCTTTATCGGAAAGGGTTTCGTATTGTGCAGGTCTACAGCCGTACAAAAGAATCGGCGCAGGGATTGGCACAGACGGTGGAAGCTGCATATACCACGGAGCTGCAGGCGGTTACGAAGGAGGCGCAGCTTTATATCGTTTCGCTGAAGGACGCGGCTTTTGTAGAATTATTACCCCAGATTGTTTCTGGAAAGGAGAATGCTTTATGGGTGCATACAGCCGGCAGTATTCCTATGAATATTTGGCAGGGGCATGTTGCGCGTTATGGAGTGCTTTATCCGATGCAGACTTTCAGTAAGCAGCGTGAAGTGGATTTTGGACAGATACCGTGTTTTGTGGAAAGCAACTCGGAAGAGGATGTGCAGCTTCTGAAGGACATTGCTTCCGCCCTATCGGAAAAAGTGTATGAAGCAAGTTCTGAGCAGCGCAAGAGTTTGCATCTGGCGGCTGTGTTTACGTGCAATTTTACCAATCACATGTATGTGTTGGCTGCTGAACTGCTGAAAAAGTACGGGTTGCCGTTCGAGGCAATGCTCCCCTTGATAGACGAGACGGCCCGCAAGGTGCATGAGCTGGAACCGCTTGCCGCACAGACAGGACCGGCTGTTCGCTATGATGAGAATGTCATTGACGAGCATCTGCGGATGCTTGCCGATGAGCCGCAAATGCTGGAACTATATCGGGAGATTAGCGAGAATATACATCGGTTGGCAATAAGATAACCGGATGCCGATGCTTGCCTCTTTTGAACTAATGTTTTGCTGTATATAGGTATATTATAATGAACAAGAAAAAAGTGCAATGAGTACCATAAACTATGATTTGAAAAAGATAAAAGCCCTTGTTTTTGATGTGGACGGTGTGCTGAGTGCCAATGTTATCCCTATGAGTTCGGAGGGTGAACCTCTGCGTACGGTCAACATAAAGGATGGTTATTCCCTGCATTTGGCTGCTAAGCAAGGTGTGTTGCTGGGTATAATTACGGGTGGACGTACAGAAGCAGTCCGCAAGCGTTTTACCTCTTTAGGTTTTGAGGATGGAAATATCTATATGGGTTCTTCTGTTAAAATCCATGATTACCATGACTTCCGTGACCGTCATGGCTTGAAGGACGAGGAAATATTGTATGTAGGTGATGATATTCCCGATTTAGAGGTGATGCGTGAGTGTGGTTTGCCATGTTGTCCTAAGGATGCTGTGCCTGAGGTAAAGGCTGTGGCTCGCTATATTTCGTATGCAGAAGGCGGTTATGGCTGTGGTCGCGACATTGTGGAACAGGTATTGAAAGTGCAAGGGCTTTGGATGGCAGATGAAAAAGCTTTTGGTTGGTAGGATGGCAGGCAAATTAATAATTAAAAATTAATAATTAAAGTGAGGCGGCTCGCTTTTGTAATATAGTAGGCTGATGTTGGATAATCTGAAGAAATATAAGGTGATTCTTGCCTCTAACTCTCCGCGAAGGAAAGAATTGCTGGCTGGTTTGGGAGTGGAATATGAAGTAAGAACTTTGCCCGATGTGGACGAGTCTTATCCCGAAACGTTGCGGGGAGCGGATATTCCTCTCTACATATCCAGGGAAAAGGCAGATGCCTACCGTGATATGATGCATCCGGACGAATTGATGATTACAGCAGATACCATTGTCTGGCTGGATGGACAAGTTCTCGGAAAACCCAAGAATAGGGAAGAAGCTATGCAGATGTTGCGCGACATGTCCGGACGTACCCATGAAGTGTTTACCGGTGTATGCATCACTACCACTGAGTGGCAACGCAGTTTTGCAGCGGCAACAGAAGTGCGTTTTGCTAAACTGAGCGAAGAGGAAATTGCCTATTATGTGGACAAATACCAACCCATGGATAAAGCCGGAGCTTATGGTGTACAAGAGTGGATTGGATTCATTGGGGTGGAAAACATATCCGGGAGTTACTATAATATAATGGGGCTCCCCGTACAGAGACTGTACAGGGAGTTGTTGGAGATCTAAACCAGATCCATCATTAGAGGGATATCTTTTTCACTGATTCCTTGTCTGACAAGTGTTTCTTTGTCTTTACCGAACATTTCTCTAAAAATCTCCTGCCCGCCATATTCCAAAGCTGCTTTACTGTAAAGTTCTGCAGCTTTTTCTATTTTGCCCGTTCTCCAAGCAACATGTCCGGCATTGAGATAGTCTGCCGCGAGTGGTTTGGAGGCGAGTATCTTTTCGTAATACTTCATTGCTTGCTCATACTTGCCGTTGACAAACGAACACCAGCCTATAGCACGCCATGCTTTGATACAATTGCTTTCGATGAAATCAAGCTTGAAGAAATATTGCAGAGCCTCTTCATATCTTTCCAGTTCGGCAAGGCAGCTTCCGGCGTAGAAAAGGACATTATGGCTTTCCGGCTGGATTGCCTCCACTTTCTTATAGTATTCCAGTGCAGAGGCAAAGTCCCTTATCTGCCGGTAGCACGTAGCGAGATGGCGGATTGTCCAGACATGGTCGGGCTTTAGTACATCGGCTTTCAGGTAGGCGTCTATCGCTTCCTTATACCTCTTTTCCTTTTGCAGGCAATAGCCAGCCTTTTGGAAAATGTCTGCATTTGCATGGTTCAAGGCTATCAATTCCTTATAAAGCTCCAATGCTTCTGCCGGGTGTTCTTTGCGGAAGTGGAAATCGGCGATGGTAATCAGCAGCTCGGGTTTGCACAGAATATCTTTGAGTGCCGGGATACGGTGCAGGGCAATCTCTTCCTTGAAGATGTCACGGAACTCGTGTCTGCGCTGGCTTAACTTGAAGAAACGGTATAAGTCGTGGACATACTGGTTGCTGATGACATCCGGTCGTTCGGCATACTGCCGTAAAGCGGAAGATTTGCTTTCGTCCATGAGTGCATCCAAATCCTGGGAAGTCATCTGGCTGAGCATCATCGTACGCTGTGACTGTGGTATATGTGCCATTGTAAAGCAAAGGGAATACTTGTCACTATTGCAGAAGAAACCGGATTGGAGGATAAGGGAGAGGATGGCATTATCTCCGGTAGGCTTGAATCCGAATTCCTTGATGATGCTGGAGTGATGCATGTCGAACGGATAGAACCAGTTGTACGGTTCCTTAAAGAACGGATAAGTCTTGAGTTGTGCAAACGTACTCATATAGACGTCAGCGCCTTCCAGCTGTAATTCGTTCATCTCCCGTATCTTGTCTCCCAGTCCGGAACTTTCAAAAGCTTTCTCCCAATCCGGATTAAGATCGTTTTCCTCAGGGTTCTCTTCAAAACCGAACTTCATGTTACGCATGATGTTCACATTCCTCATCATCTCCGGAATGATTTCTTCACGCATCTTTTTGTCTATTTTTTCCGTTTCCTGGCTACGGAGTAGCTCGATGTAAATACGGTTCAGTTGCTTGCCGAAACTGCTGTCTTCGTTGAGCAGGGAAAGGCGGGCTGTCAATTCGGGATAAAGCGACAGACGGGTGGGATGAAAAAGAAGTGCGAAAGCGATACCTACCAACGCCCGTTGGTTTACTTGCGTATTTGCATGCGTTACGGCGTCCAGCAACCATGAGAATTTGCGGGTATCGAAGCATTCCATCAGACTGAGCATGACGGCACTGGTGAACAGGCACAAATCATTGACGGGAAGCATTTCTGATTCCAGTAATCCTTTGGCTTGCTGTTCGTCTTCTGCAGACCAGTCGCTGTTGCTCCATGTGGAAAGGAAAAGAACCTGGGCGGTTTGTTCGTGCCGTTGCAGTACGGCGTCCATGCCTTGGTTATCCGGCATCAGCTGACAAACGGCCAGGTCATCAGGGAAAGATTCCAATACCTTCTGTAGTGCGGCAATATTGTATTCTTTGGGGAGGCGTTCCCGGTTATTGCGCAAGGAATGGTAATAGTGCGTGGAAACTCCGTCAAGGAGAGACAGACGTGCCTGGTCAGCGACTTCCCAAGTTTCGGTCAGGATCTGGCGATATAGTTTCTGACGTTCAGGATCGTCGATTCCTTGGCGCATGTATTGCAGCATGTACTGATAGGATGTCTGAGCTTGTTCCAAGCGGTTGCGGAGTGTCCAGTCACCGCTGTTCCAAAGAAAGGCTTCCAGTTGGGATTGTGCTTCCTTCAGCCGTTGCTGCTTGAGTAGAGTAACGATATGCTGATATTGTTCTTGTATGGCTTGTTCGTTCATAAATCAGTCTCTTTTTGGGTATGTATCTTATAAAACTACAAAAAGGATGCCAAAAAGTTCATAAATTTCCATTTCCCCAGCTCAGAAACGAACTTGCAACTGTGCTTGAAGCAGGTTTGAGTTTTCTCCTTTATGGCGGTTACAGTATGTATACTGGGCTTGCAGACGGCATTTGGGATAGAACCAATACTGTACACCTGCTACATAATTGGTCTGTTTATCGGAAATAGTTTTATTTTTGTTGAAATAGTCATAAGAGGCTATTACGTCAAATTTGGGAAGCACATGGGCAGATACGGTTGCATAGTAACCGTCACTTTTAACGTGTCCGTCTTTTCCGGCCAAGTATTCTGTACGTACATCTACGGATTTTGTTTTGATGGTGGCACCTGCCGACCAGCGGTTTCGGGTGTAATTCTCTCCTATGGCTATGTCTGGATTAATGGAAGAAACGGCTACGGCGCATCCTTTCCCTTTAATAAAGGAACCGCCGACGGACAACCATTTCAATGGATGTACCATAAGGCTGCCTACAATATCTTTCTGATTGTTTTTATCTTTTAGGTTGATGCCTTGTCCGTTCATGATGGCAAGGTTATAAGTCATCAGAGAGTCGAACAAGTCTCCATAAATTAACAATCCCATATCACGACCGCTTGCAGAGCCATACAACGGATCACTGCCATTGATACCGGCCAGGTAATTGACGGCTTGAGAATAACAGTTTATTAATTCGACAAAGCAGGGAGACATCGGGTTCTCAATGGTATACATGGTTTTGAACTGTCCGATACGTGCTGTGAGTTGAGGGAGAAAGCGGTATTCCGTGTAGGCTTCCAGAATTTTTCCGGTATTGGCAAAGCTGTACATGAAGTAAGCCGACCATTTATCGGTGATTTTACCGCGCGCCATAAAGATAACTCTCTTTATATCGAAAGTATTGCTGGTACCTTCGCCCGCATCATCGTATGTATATCCCACTTGGGCATAGCCGGAGAGTGAAATGCGGTCTTTTAAAGTGTTGACTACATCATTCAGACAAGCATCTTGTGCTTTCAGGATGCATGTGGCTGATAAAAGGATGCAGGATAGTAGAATTCGTCTCATTATAGGGATGGATAGTAGTAAAAAAGGCAACCCTTTTTTCAAAGAGCTGCCTTTGGGTGTTATTTTGCTTGTTTTTATTCGTTGATAGCAGCGATACCCGGAAGGATTTTTCCTTCGATTGCTTCAAGCAATGCACCGCCACCGGTAGATACGTAAGACACGCCGCTTGCCAAGCCGAACTTGTTGACACAAGCTACAGAGTCACCGCCACCTACGAGTGAGAAAGCACCGTTCTTGGTAGCTTCTACGATAGCTTCGCCTACAGCGCGTGAACCGTGAGTGAAGTTCTCGAATTCGAATACACCCGTCGGACCGTTCCAAAGGATAGTCTTGGAGTTCTTGATGACATCTGCAAAGATCTTTTCAGTCTCAGGACCGATATCAAGACCTTCCCAGCCATCAGGAATTTCGTCAACCGGGCAGAACTTGGTGTTGGCATCGTTGGAGAAAGAATCGGCAATCTTGGCATCAACAGCCAAAACAAGGTTTACGCCTTTTTCTTTTGCTTTCTTCACCAGGTCAAGAGCCAAATCCAGTTTGTCATCTTCGCAGATAGAAATACCGATTTTGCCGCCCATGGCTTTGGTGAAAGTATAAGTCATACCGCCGGCAATAATCAGGTTGTCTACCTTGTTGAGCAGGTTTTCAATGATTTCAATCTTGGAAGAAACTTTGGAACCACCCATGATGGCAGTAAACGGACGTTGGATATCGTTCAAAACTTTATCAACAGCCTTTACTTCTTTTTCCATCAGGTAACCGAACATTTTGTTGTCCTTGTCGAAATATTTAGCGATCAATGCAGTAGAAGCGTGTGCACGGTGAGCGGTACCGAAAGCGTCGTTTACATAGCAATCTGCATAAGAAGCCAATTTCTTGGTGAATTCTTTCTGGCTTTCCTTAACAGCAGCTTTGGCAGCCTTCTTTTCTTCGTCTCAGCCAAACCGAGGGGTTTGCCTTCCTCTTCAGCGTAGAAACGGAGGTTCTCGAGCAACAACACTTCACCCGGTTGCAGAGCAGCAGCCTTTACGGCAGCTTCTTCGCCCATACAGTCGTTAGCAAATTGCACCTCAACACCCAACAACTCTTCGAGATGCTTCAGAATGTGCTTCAAGGAGAACTTGTCAGCCGGGCCTTTCGGACGACCGAGGTGAGAACCGATAATTACACTGCCGCCGTCTGCCAAAATCTTTTTCAAAGTAGGAAGGGCGGCACGGATACGAGTGTCGTCTGTGATGTTGAAGTTTTCGTCCAGAGGAACGTTGAAGTCAACTCTTACAAATGCCTTTTTGCCGGCAAAATTGAAATTGTCAATTGATTGCATAACTCTTATATTTAAGTTCTATATTAAAATATCACGCTTAGCGGACGCAAACTTACATAAAATCTCTGGAATAACCTCGAAAAACGGGAAAAATGACGCTAAATGACTTAATGTCAGAGTAGTTACGGTGTCAAATGATGACAAGCCGAAAAATCGGAAAACGCAAAGAAAAGCGGATTTAAGAAGAAGAATGGTTTGCAAATCATTACCCGTGAAAGAGTAAGATTTAACATATGAGAGATGCTATTGCACCGTTTGTCACCGATTTGCGTATCAAGGTCTAACTCGTTGATATTTAACTTTGCAAACAAAAAAAACGAGTATGGCAAGAAGTACATTCAAAGTGCTGTTCTACGTGAACAG
>ENA-OPIL01000170-OPIL01000170.1-human-gut-metagenome-genome-assembly--contig:-NODE-170-length-13016-cov-1.709050_pt1 | contig 13016 bp, 5 predicted proteins | sample MGYA00241398_ERZ501642 | MGnify/ENA primary metagenome ERZ501642 (study PRJEB25962, sample SAMEA2042288) | human gut metagenome | biome: human gut; feature: human-associated habitat; material: faeces... | reverse complement strand
TTCTTGTGTGCACCACTTTTGCGGTTGAGGCTTGCTGTTCAGTTTCTTTTCTTCCGGTTTCATTTTCAGCCAGTGTGCCATGTCCGAACCGCTCAGTTCTTGCACCTTTTCTGCATCGGGCATTACGGCTATACCGTCACGTGTGAAACCTTGTTCGCTTACGTCGCTACCCCAAGCAATGGTATAACCTTTATTGATAGCATTGTCGAACACTTCCATCAGCTCGTCGATAGGCAGGTTGTAGGAAGAAGCCCAACGCCAGTTGTCTTGTATTTCCAGGACGAACGGCTGGTAGAAGGGATGGTGCGTATAGGAAGTCAGTGAGATATAGTCATCTGCATTCAGTCCGGTAGATTCATAGAAAGACTTCGGAGTGTATTCTTTGCCTTTATAGGTGAACTTTTCAGGACGTTCGCCCAAGTAAATATCGTGGATAGAGGTGATGGCCTTCTTCCAGAGTGGGTTCTTGTCACTGTCGGTTTGCAGGCTGCGCAGTTTGCCTTTGGGGATAGCTGCCACTACGGCATCAGATACGGCTGTCAATTCGGTGTGGTTGCTCAGCGTGTCACCATACATAACGCCCGGACGCATTTCCTCTTCGGGCACCAGACCGAAAGTCTTCATACCATAAATTACATCGTAGAACGAACCGCCTTGTGAGAACGAAACGTCACCATGTGTACGCACTGCCTTGTCGGCACGGTCCAGATAGGTGTTGTGTACGATAAACATTTCAGAAAGGTCGTACTCGCCCTTGCCCATACGGAGCAGTTCGGATTCGATGAATGCCAGTCCGGAGTAGCACCAGCATGTACCGGCACGGTTTTGGTTCTTAACAGAAGTGATAGGATTTTCTTTTACGGTTGTAAAGATGAAACCTTCCTCTTTCGTAGTGTCTTGTGCTATTGTGTTTAAACTTAATAAACCCAATGCAGCCATCAGTATTGATTTCTTCATCATAATTAAAATGTTATAGATTTATAGTTGCAACTGCAAATATAGGTAGAATATCGTAAACAAAAGCTATCTTTGGAGCGTTAATTCTGACACTTATGGAGAAAATAATACGTATCGACGACCGTAGCGGTCTTGTTTTGGAGGGCGGTGGCATGCGCGGCGTCTTCACTTGCGGTGTGCTCGACAGCTTTATGGATCGTGGCATTCGCTTTCCCTATACCATCGGCGTCAGTGCCGGAGCCTGCAACGGACTTTCCTATATGTCCGGCCAGCGCGGGCGTGCCAAGTACAGTAATATCGACTTGCTGGAAAAATACAATTACATCGGATTGAAGTATCTGTTGAAGAAGCGGAATATCATGGATTTCGATTTGTTGTTCCAGGAGTTTCCGGAACACATACTTCCCTACGACTACGAGGCATACTTTCATTGTCCCGAACGTTATGTGATGGTAACTACCAACTTCGAGGCGGGCGAAGCGAACTATTTTGAGGAGAAGCGGAGTAAAGAGCGCGTCATTGATATTGTGCGTGCTTCGAGCAGTCTGCCGTTTGTCTGTCCCATTACCTACGTGGACAACATCCCGATGCTGGATGGAGGTATTGTGGACAGTATCCCTTTGATGCGTGCCCGTCAGGATGGATTTACCAATAATGTGGTGGTGTTGACGCGCAATCATGGGTACCGTAAGGAAATTCAGGGAACGAAGGTTCCACCTTTTATATATAAGAAATATCCGCTATTGCGTGAAGCCATCAACCGCCGCAGTATTGTCTATAATCAACAGTTGGAGCAGGTGGAACGGATGGAAGCCGCCGGGGAAATCGTTGTGATCCGTCCACAGAAGCCGGTAGTGGTAGACCGCATCGAGCGTGACATCAAGAAGCTGACGGAGCTTTATGAAGAAGGATACCGGTGTGCGGAACATTTTGCTTTTCGTTTTTGATTCTGAGAGAGTATACTATGAGAGCTGGTGCAATTAGCATCTGCTCCCATATTGTTTTCATTCTTTTCTATTAATTTGCTGCTAAAGCTAAAGTTTATTTAGCAAAAAACACGCGTAGAATACCTTTAGAAAGGGGATGTATCAAAAATACCACCTTTCGTAACATTTGTTATAGGTGCAAATCCTGGTTTCGCTTAATTTTGCTGACACAAAACTCAATTGCAGAATTGGTTTATTACTAACTTTAAATTAATAGATATGTTGAAAAGCATTAGTCTCAGGCTTTGCACACTAATTGTGCTTCTCTTTGCGGGCATCTATTCCTTTGCCCAGCAAGTCCAGGTAAAAGGTACTGTCGTTGAAAAATCGAGTGGTGAATCCATTATCGGTGCTTCTGTCATGGAAGTAGGTTCCAACAGTAATGGAACAATTACGGATATTGACGGAAATTTCACTCTGTCTGTAGCTTCCGGTGCCACATTGTCTGTATCCTATATAGGATATAAAACCGTTACAGTAAAGGCACGGCCCACTTTACGCATTGAGTTGACGGAAGATTCCCAGTTGATTGATGAAGTAGTAGTGACCGGCTATATGTCCGAGAAGAAGGCCAGTTTGACTGGTTCGGTGGCTGTGGTCAAGATGAAGGATGTAGCAGATATTCCTACGGGAAATGTGTTGTCGAGCTTGCAGGGACGTGTTGCCGGTATGAACATTACGACTGACGGCACACCGGGCGGTGGAAATACTTCTACATTGGTCCGTGGTAAGTCATCTTTCCGAAATGATGCCAATTCCCCGCTTTATGTCATTGACGGTGTGATGACCCGTGAGAACATCTCGTCTATCCTTTCTTCCAATGATGTAGAATCCATTCAGGTATTGAAGGATGCCGCTTCCGCTTCTATTTATGGTGCACAGGCTGCCAATGGTGTGATTATCATTACTACCAAACGTGCCAAGAAAGGGGAGACCCGTGTGGATTTTGATATGTCGTTGACTTTGCAGACCTATCAATGTGGCTTTGATATGTTGAATGCAGATGAGTGGGGCCAGGTTTATTGGTCGGCTTATAAGTATGCCAATAATGGAGCTACGCCAAGCAGCGAAATATATGGTAATGGTGCAACTCCCCAACTTCAAGACTATATCGGCCTGAATGGAGCTAAAGTACATGCCGTTGATACGGATTGGCGCGATGTGGTTTATCGCACTGCCTTGATGCAGAATTATAGTGCGACACTTTCAAAGGGCTCTGACAATGGTGCCTTCTCGTTAGCGTTGAACTATCTCGACCATGACGGTCTGGTAGAGAATACGAATTTCCAGCGTATCAATACCCGCATCAGTTCTAACTATCATTATCTTGACAATCGCTTGCGTATCGGCGAGAACGTTGCCATCAATCGTTGGACACAGACCCTCAGTCCGGCCGGTGTAGATGAGAATGCCATCAAACAGCATCCTGCCAAGACGGTTTATGATGAGAATGGCAATTATAACGATGCCATCAATGATGTTTTGGGTGATGCCCCCAATATGGCACGTTTGTTGGAGAATGAAAAACAGAACAAACATGATTACTGGCGTATCTTTGGTAATGCATTCCTTGAAATTGAACCGATTAAGAACCTGGTGCTGAAAACCAATTTCGGTATGAATTATTATGATGAAACCAACAAAACTTTTGAGCCGGCATGGGCACGCGATGAGGTCAATAAGCTGACTCAATCATCCAACAAAAGACTGGATTGGGTATGGACCAATACCGTGACTTATAGCAAAGCTTTTGGAAAGAACAATCTGACTGCACTTCTTGGTACAGAAGCCAAGAAGAACCATTCGGAATCCATGTTCGGTTATGGTACGGGACTGGCTGTAGAAGATGAAGATTATATTTATCTCGACGGTGTGACTGCCGGTAAGAATGTAGGTGCCGGTGCTTCCAATTATGGTATGGTGTCTTACTTTGGTAAAGTGAACTATGATTATGAAGGACGGTATTTGGCCTCTGTTACGGTGCGCCGTGATGCTTCTTCCCGCTTGGCAAAGGGTAATAATGTGGATTACTTCCCTTCAGTGTCGGCAGGCTGGCGCATTTCAAGTGAGAAGTTTATGGAAGCGACCAGGAATTGGTTGGCTGATTTGAAACTACGTGCTTCATGGGGTGTCAATGGTAATGATATTATTGATAATGAGGCTCCCTATACAAAATACTTGATTAGTCTGAAGGATGCAAGCTACAACATGAACGGTGATGGAACGACTTTGGCTCCCGGTGGTTACAAAGTGAGGTCTACCAATCCCGATTTGAAGTGGGAGAGTACAAGACAGCTCAATATCGGTGTGGACGCCGCTTTCCTGAACGGACGTCTGAGTGCTTCTCTCGATTATTTTGATAAGAAGACAAGTGATATGCTTGTGGAGAAACCGTATATCGCTGTCATTGGCGAGGGTGGTTACTGCTGGTATAATGGTGGTACGATGAACAATAAAGGTTTCGAGATGGCACTGACCTGGAATGATAAGGTAAAGGATTTCCAGTATAATGTAGCATTCAACCTTTCATATTACAAAAATGAAGTGACAGAGCTGACGGAAGAAATTTACTATACTTATGGTGGCGGTAATGGGGTTGACAAGACTTTGGTTGGCCAACCGTTCGGTTCATGGATGGGCTTCAAGACAGATGGAGTGTTCCGTACCCAGCAGGAGGTGGATGAGTATAAATCCAAATATAATGTACAGTTTGGCGCTCCCGGAGTAGGACGTATCAAATACGTGGATGCTGATGGTAACGGTACGATTGATACGAACGACCGTGTATGGTTGGGTTCTGACAATCCGAAAGTGATTGCAGGTCTGAATCTTGGGGCATCTTGGAAAGGCTTTGACCTCAGCATGTTCTTCAACGGTATGATTCGTGATGCCTATAACAACTCCAAATATTATACGGATTTATTCCAATGCTGGACCGGTAATCACTCTACCCGCCTGCTCGATGCCATGCATGCTTACGAGAACTTTGAAAAGACGGGTGTTTACAATAGCAGTGTACCTGCTTTGACCACTCTTAACAGCAACAATGAGCACGAAGTATCTGAGTTCTATATTGAAAATGGTTCGTATATCAAGCTGAAAAGTCTGACATTGGGTTACACGCTTCCTAAAGCAGTTCTCGACAAGATGAAGATGCGTCATGCGCGCATTTATTTCCAGGCTCAGAATTTGTTTACGATTACCGGTTATACAGGTGCCGACCCTGAAGGTCTGGGTTATCCTTATCCGTTGCCCCGTACGTTCTCTTTGGGATTATCATTTGGTTTCTAAACTTTAAAACTATACTATCATGAAATTGAAACATTTATATATGCTTGGCGTAGTAGCGCTGATGACTGCAAGCTGTAATGAAGACCGTTTCCTGGATTTGAAGCCCCAGGGTAGCTTGAATGAAGATATTATGACTTCTACAGAAGGTGCCGACCTTTTGGTGAATGCCGCGTATGCAGCTTTGGGTGGTCCCGAAGGACAGAGCTGGAGTGTATGGTGTCATCCTACTTCCAATTGGACCTATGGTGAGGTACGTTCGGATAATGCCTATAAAGGCGGTGGTGGTGTTGGTGACCTTAATGAAGTGCACCGTATGGAGACATTTGATATGGATGCAACCAATGGATTTCTGGACAGCAAGTGGTACCATCTATATTGCAGTGTACAGCGTTGTAACTCTGCATTGCGCGTTCTGAATGCTGCAACAGATGAGCAGGTGAACGGACGTGTATCCCGTATTGCGGAGATGAAAGTGCTTCGTGCCCATTATTACTTTGAATTGAGCCGCCTTTTCAACAAGATACCTTATTTTGATGAGAACGTTGAGATTTCCCAATATCCGGATATTCCGAACAATGAGTTTACCCGTGACGAGATTCTGAGTATGCTGGCCAAGGAGATGCTTGATGCCGCCGAACTGCTTCCTGCATCACAGTCGGAGGTAGGGCGTATTCATAAATATATAGCACTGGCCTATGCGGCTAAAATCAAGCTGTACCAAGCGTATCAGCAAGATGAGACTACGCATGCCGTAACTTCCATCAATAAAGAGCTGCTGAGGGAAGTCGTTTCGCTTTGCGACCAAGTGACTGCCAGCAACCGTTACGGTTTGCTTGACGATTTCCAGGGATTGGATTTAGTAGCTAATGAAAACGGTAAAGAGTCTGTTTTTGCCATTCAATATTCCATGAATGACGGTACCGAAAGTGCCGGCCGCATCAACTGGAGCAATCTGTTGAATTCTCCGGGTGGAGGCAGCCCTTACGGAGGTGACGGTTTCTTCCTGCCCAGCCAAGACCTGATTAATGCTTATCAGACAGATGCAAACGGTCTGCCCGATTTTAATTATCAGTCAAAGTCTGATTATAGTTGGGCGGTATTGAACAATGGGGTTTATACTTTACAAAACACGACTCCCAATGTAGACCCGCGTCTCGATTTTGTTGTGGGCCGTCCTACTATAACTTGGAAAACTTACCCAGACAAGCCATGTGAGGGATGGGTGCGTGATAAGGAAACTTATGGCTATAATTGCGCGAAGCGCTTCTGGGTTTCTCCGGAAAGTAGTGATATGTTTAATGGCTGGCCTTGGGGGGCTTCACAGTTGAACTGGCAGATTATACGTTACGCAGATATTCTTCTTTGGAAAGCTGAGGCTCTTATTGAACTCAATGAAGGCGATGGACTCGAAACTGCCCGTGATTTGATTAATCAGATACGCAATCGTGCCCGGAACAGCGCCTATGTAAAGGATTTCAACGACCATTCCAAATATGCGGCCAACTACCTTGTCAATCCTTATCCTGCTGATGTCTGGAATCAGGATTATGCCCGTCAGGCCCTCCGTTGGGAAACACGTCTGGAGAAGGCTTTGGAAGGTGAACGTTTCTTCGACCTGGTCCGTTGGGGCATAGTGGAAACAACCATGAACAAGTACATTACCGCGGAGTCAGACAATCGCATTTATTATGCCAATGCGCACTTTACGGGTGGAAAGGATGAGTATTATCCGGTTCCGAACAATCAATACGGATTTTCTGGAGGCAAGTATGTACAGAATCCCGGTTATGCTCCGTTCAACTAATTATATTTTGAAATGAAAACGCAAGGGAGGGGAAACGTTTGTTTCCCCCTCTTCCTTTAAACAATCTTTTATTATGAAACACTTTGCCTATTCTATATTGGGCTGTCTATTGCTTTCTTTGAATGCAGCTTTTGCTCAAAAAACATGGTCGTTTGACGGGCAGGACCCCTTACTTTCCAGTGACGGCAAGTCATTGTTGAATTTGTACACTATAAAGGAAATACCGGAATTTGTTACCGGAGTCGAAGGTAAAGCCCTTCGTACAGACGGGTATTCCACTTGGATGGATACAACCACGGAAGGAGATGTTTCGTCGTTGTCCGGATGGTTTGCTCTGGAATCTTATCCGACGGATACTGCTGCCTTTATGGGAATCAGAGACATGGCAGGAACATCTGTAGCGGTATGTGTAGACCGTTATGGTGAGTTGCTGTTGGGAATGGGGCAGAATGGCTCATACTCTTACTGTTCATTAAAGACAAAAGTCGACCGTTTCAAGTGGCTGCATGTGGTCCTTGATTTAAGTAATGAATCGGTTTGCCTGAATGGGCAGAGGATGAGTGCAGAGGTATGGCCCCGGAACTTGCAAGATGGTGAAATGATACTTCGGGTAGGTAAGGATTTCAGGGAAAAGAAGGTTTGGATGTACGATGTTACGGCTATAAACGGGTTGATTGACGGGATAAGCTTCACTCCCTTTTCCGATGATTCGTCTGCATGGAGAGACGAGATTGCCTTAGGATTGAAGAAAACTCCGGTTTTGGCTATTCCGGAAACCCGTTTTGCGAAGGACTTCAACCGTCCCCGCTATCATCTGTTGCCGGCTGCCAACTGGACGAATGAGACGCATGGTTTACTTCTTTATAAAGGTAAATATCATATATTCAATCAGAAGAATGCTTCTGCAATCTTCCTGGGGCAGATAAATTGGGGACATTTCAGCAGTCCCGATATGCTTCATTGGACGGAGGAAAAGCCGGCTTTGACTCCTGATGCTGCTTATGACAAGAATGGAATATGGTCCGGGCATGCTGTTATCAATGATGACGATATCCCCCAGCTGATATACACAGCCGGTGGAGACAAGATGGGAGTGGGTATTGCTTTTCCAAAAGATACTGCGTTGATAGAATGGGAGAAATATGCGGGTAATCCGGTTATTGCCGAGAAGCCTGCCGGATATACCCGTACGGACATGCGTGACCAGTATGTCTGGAAAGAGGGTGATGTCTGGTATATGATTATCGGTTTCGGCATTGAGCAGACCGATACACCCCACGGGGCTTTGCTGCTTTATAAATCGGCAGACTTGAAGAAATGGGATTTTGTACATTTGCTGTTTGAGGGCAATCCGGAAGTGGATGACTCCGGTATTTTCTGGGAAATGCCGGTCTTTAAGAAGATGGGCGGCAAGTATGTTCTTTTGGTGAATAGGGTTCCTCATAAAGGCATACCTGCGCGTTGCCAGTATTGGATAGGAGATTTCAAGAATGAAAAGTTTATACCGGACAATCCGGTTCCTCAAAATCTAGAGGTCATCAACCGCTTGCTGTCCCCCTCTGTTGTGGAGACTCCGGAAGGGGATGTCGCTGCCATTGCCATTATACCCGATGAAATAGGAGGGGAGGCCACTTATGAACAAGGATGGGCGCATCTCTATAGTATGCCCAGAAGATGGCAGCTGAAAGATGGAAAACTATGTCAAACACCCCATCCCGTAATGAAACAATTGCGTGAACAATCCACGGTTTATTCCAGGCAGGCATTGACTGCTGCGAAACCGCACATTGTGAGCAGAAGGGAACATCAGCTTGAAGTCAAGGCGACTTTTTATCCCGGTGACGCAAAACGGTTTGGATTTACATTGTGTAAGAATCCGGATAATAGCGAATATAGCCTGATTTATTATGATGTGGAAAAGGAGGAACTTATTGTGGACCAGACGCATTCTTCCTTGCGTGCACACATTCCTTTGAAGCTCCGCAAGGACTGGTATCGGTTGGATACAACCAAGCCGGTGGAGATTCGTCTATTTATAGACGGTTCTGTGGTGGAAGGATTTATTAATGATGAGGATGCATTCACTACAAGAATCTTTCCTCTGAAAGAAAACAGTACGCTATTGGAACTATTCTCTGATGGAAATACAACGGAAGTTGCTGCCGAAGTTTGGAGACTGAAAGATGCAAGGGTAAAGATGAACTTTTAATGAAAATACAGAAAATGAAGATACCTACTATATTGGGTGCACTTTTAGTGGCAGGAACATTGTCTGCCGGTGCACAAATGAATTCAGACAGTTTATACAAAGAGCCTTATCGTCCTCAGTATCATTTCAGTCCGGAGAAGGGATGGATTGGTGACCCCTCGGGATTCATGTACTATCAGGGTAAATATCATATGTACTGGTGGGGCAAAGTCGAATCTACAGATTTGGTACATTACCAACAGATAACCCCTTATGCCATGACCGGAGCGGATGACAATATCAGTTACTTCACCGGTTCTGCAGTCGTAGACAAGAACAACACGGCCGGTTTCGGCAAGGGTGCTTATGTGGCGGCTTACACCGTTTTTGAGAAGGACTCCAAGAAACAAGCGCAGGGCATCTCTTTCAGTCATGACGGAAAGACATTTCATTATTACGAAGGTAACCCGGTTTTGGACCTTTGGAGTACGGAATTCAGGGACCCTACCGTCTTCTGGCACGAGCCGACCCAAAAATGGGTGATGGTTGTAGCCAAGGCCCTGGAGAAGAAAATAAAGTTTTATACCTCTCCTGATTTGAAGAGCTGGACTTGGACCAGTGATTTCGGCCCTGCCGGTGACAGTGAAAAGTCTTGGGAGTGCCCGGATTTATTCCAGTTGCCGGTTGACGGGGATTCTGACAAGAAAAGGTGGGTGATGGTCGTATCTGTAAACTGGGCGCAAGAACAATACTTTATAGGAGACTTCGACGGCACTTCTTTTAAGCTGATGGAGAACCATCCTGCAGAGCCTCTATATGTGGACAAAGGGCTGGACTTTTATGCATCCCGCACATTTCAGGATTTTGACGGAACGTTGGATTCCAAAATTTCGATAGGCTGGGTTGCAACCTGGGACTATGCACCGGTAGCTCCATCGAGGTATGGGAAGGGCTTCTGGTCTATTCCCCGCAACCTGGAACTGAAGACATACAAGGAAGGTGTGAGGCTGGTACAGAAGCCGGTGGAACAGTTGCAAACACTTCGCCATAAGCCTGCATCGGTGAAACGTGCTTTATCGGTGGGGACACAGAGGTTACCCGGCTTTGTTCCCGATGAGAATGTCTACGAACTCGATGCTTCGTTTTCTACTGACGTATCCAACACCTTTGGCTTGAATTTGTGTGTGGGTGAAGGGCGCAAAGTGGTGGTCAGCTATGATACGGATTCACATAATCTGGTGATTGACCGTACCCATTGCTCCGATGTGCAGATTCCTAAATTCAGCCGTATGGCATATGCCAGGGTGGAACCGGTAGATAATAAGATACGTTTGCATATATTTGTAGACAAATCGAGTATTGAAATCTTTGCCAATGACGGGAAGGATGTATTCACATTATTAACCTATCCGGGCGAGGCTCAAACCGGTATCGAACTTTTTGCGCAGAAGAAGGGGACGAAGATGGAGTTGGATGCCTGGATGCTTAAATCAATATGGAGATGAGGAATTTAATTTGTATTATTTTAGACTGAATGTAACATTTGTAGTATGCTTTGAAACAAAAAAGATAGCCTCCTGCTGCTTGGTGGCGTATCTTTGCATGGTAGAAAAACATAATTAATTTAATACCAACAGAAACATGATTCATTTAAAAGACTTTTGGCGGACAATCAGAAGGACGCTTACCGTATTTATATTAGGAACTACCGTGGCTGTCTTCACATGCCAGGCCATAAATCCTCCTTTCGTGATTAAACATCTGGGTGACGGACAGAGTATCGTCCAAATTGACGAGCAGAAGAAGTTTTTGCTGCTGCCGGTGGAAGAGGCTTCTCCGGAGGCAAAATTGTATATGATAGCGGACAATGATGTTGTACGCAGTATGAACGTGCGATTGGCAGTCAATAAGGTTGACTATTTTGTTCCGGTCGATTTGACCGGCTTCGATAATAAACATCTCTCTTTCAACTTCCAGCTTATTCCGGATTCGGCCTTATGCTGGGAAGAAATGAAACTGTCGGATGAATTCGATGTTTCGAACCGGGAGAAATTCCGTCCGGTGTATCATTTCAGCCCGGCTTACGGTTGGATGAATGATCCTAACGGAATGTTCTACAAAGACGGGGTCTACCATTTGTTCTACCAGCATAATCCCTACGGCTCCATGTGGGGGAACATGCATTGGGGACATGCCACCAGTACGGACCTCGTCACTTGGGAACATCACGGAGATGCTATTTCGCCCGATGCGCTGGGAACAATTTTCAGTGGCTCTTGTGTTGTCGACAAGGATAATACGGCCGGGTTCGGTGCCGGTGCCGTCATTGCTTTCTATACATCGGCAAGCGACCGCCAAGTGCAGAGCATGGCCTATAGCCTTGACAACGGAAAGACCTTCAAGAAGTATGCGCGAAATCCCATCCTGACTTCCACGCAGCGCGACTTCCGTGACCCTAAAGTCATCTGGCACGAAGATACCAAGAAATGGATTATGGTTCTTGCCGTAGGGCAGGAAATGGAGATATACTCTTCTGCCGACCTGAAGAGCTGGACGCTGGAGAGCAAATTCGGTGAAGGACAAGGTGCTCACGGCGGAGTCTGGGAGTGGCCCGACCTGCTTGAACTGCCGGTTGAAGGTACGGAACTGAAGAAGTGGGTACTCGTCTGTAACCTCAATCCGGGTGGACCGTTCGGTGGCTCTGCCACACAATATTTCGTGGGGACATTTGACGGAAAGAGATTCGTGAACGAGTCTCCCGCAGTGACGAAATGGATGGACTGGGGAAAAGACCATTATGCAACTGTCACTTGGAGCAATGCTCCTGCAGGACGTGCCATTGCATTGGCATGGATGAGCAACTGGCAATATGCCAACGATGTGCCCACCCGCCAATACCGTAGTGCCAACTCCGTGCCGCGCGACCTTTCGCTCTATACCTCGGAGGGTGAAACCTATGTAAAGGTAACCCCGTCTCCCGAATTGCTGAAACTGAGGGATAAAGGCAGCAAGAAGCGTGCTTTCAAGGTAGACCGCACGTATAATCTGGACAAACTGCTGAATGACAATTCCGGAACGTATGAAATCGAAATGACCATCAAGAACAAGGATGCGGATGTGATAGGATTCCAGCTCTTTAACTCGAAAGGCGAGGAGGTGGAGATGTACTATAACCTGGCGGAAAAGACGTTCACCATGGACCGTACCAAGAGTGGTGAGGTGTCGTTCAGCAAGGACTTCCCTGCAGTGACCGTGGCTCCTGTCGAGGGTGGCAATGAAATGAAACTCCGCTTGTTCGTAGACAAGTCGAGCATTGAAGCGTTTGGCAACGACGGACGTTTTGCCATGACAAATCTTGTATTCCCGTCGGAACCTTACAACCGCATCAGTTTCTATGCTAAAGGTGGAAGCTGCAATGTCACCTCGTTTACTGTGTACAAACTCGGATTAAAATAACAGATAATAATCTTCAGCATGGAAAATACTAAGAATTCTTCCTTGGCAAAGCTCTTTCCGGTCATGCTTTGCTTCTTCGCCATGGGCTTTGTGGATTTGGTGGGCATCGCCTCCAACTACGTGAAGGCCGACTTGAACCTGACCGACTCGCAAGCCAACATATTCCCGTCTCTGGTGTTCTTCTGGTTCCTCATCTTCTCCGTACCTACGGGTATGCTGATGAACCGCATCGGACGCAAGAAGACGGTGCTTCTCAGCCTTGTCATCACGTTTGCCTCTTTGCTTCTCCCGGTTTTCGGAGACGGCTATGTGCTGATGCTGCTCTCGTTCTCAT
>ENA-OPIL01000168-OPIL01000168.1-human-gut-metagenome-genome-assembly--contig:-NODE-168-length-13029-cov-2.999075_pt1 | contig 13029 bp, 11 predicted proteins | sample MGYA00241398_ERZ501642 | MGnify/ENA primary metagenome ERZ501642 (study PRJEB25962, sample SAMEA2042288) | human gut metagenome | biome: human gut; feature: human-associated habitat; material: faeces... | reverse complement strand
ACACGTTGAAAGCAAAGGGCGCGACGTGCTTACATCTGCCGAGAAGCAAGCCGAAAAACAAATAGCAAGAGAGTTAGCAGATATGGTTACTAACATTACAAACGCTTTTAGATAGTGAAGAATTGCAGCAGCATAGACACCGACGATATCCTGTACCGGATTATTTCGGAAGGGGTCAGAGCCGGGAATATTGAGATTTCCGGCGTTGTCTGCGTACAAGACGAACGCCCGGACGACAGCGAAACCGAAGATATTGTAATAAACACTATCACGGTTACGCACGGAAAGCCGCAAAGCGGAACTTCAAACGTGAACATTTACGTTTCTGACAGGAAGGTAAAGATACGCGGAAGGGAGCAACGCAAGGCATACCGGGAACGCTTGCGCGAGATTGGCGATGCCGTTGTAGCCTATTTGGAAGCGCAAAACATTGCAGACCTCGAATTTTGGATAGAAAACGATACAGTGATTAAAGAACAACAGGTAAAACAGCACTACCGCAATTTGCGGATAGGCTGGAATATCCATTAAAACAGCAATAAAATGGCAACATTGGTAACTTTGGGACTTTCCAAGATATTAGGAAAGAAAGGCGAGCCTACCAAATTGGATTTCGTAGAAACCGATTATAAGGTATTCGGGCTTACTTACGAGGACACCTGCAAAATGTCGCAGGAAGACCCGGAAACGACCGAGTTCTACGCGGAGGAAGAAGACGACCCGGTAGAAACCATTGAGAAGCAAGGAAAGATTACTTTCACCTTTTCAATCATGAACCCCGATTTAGACACGTTAAAACGTCTATTCGGCGGAGAAGTCGCAAGCGACGTATGGAGTTACCCGGACGTGGTGAGTTCCGTAGAGGAATCCGTTATCATTCTTCCGCGAAAGGGCTTGAAATTCCATATTCCGCGAATGAAGCTGACTTCAAAAATTAACGGAGAGTTCAGCAAAAAAGGACTGCTTCTCATTGAAGTAACCGGGACAGTGCTTAAACCGACTACCGCCGGATTAAAGAAAATGGCAGTAGGAAAAGTAGCGGCTTCCACATTAGCGGCTGGGTAACTACCGCCACCAAGCAAAACGAGTTCTAACCGGAAAGACCCGCTACAACATTGTTTCCGGGTCTTTCTTCATTTTTAGAGTATGGACAATAACACGAAATTAGAAAATCTGACACGTGAGCAAAACGAGCTAAGACAGATGATAAGCAGCGGTGTAACATTCGACGTTGAGATAACCTGCAAAAGACGAAAACCCGGACTATTGGGCTTTTTAAGAAAGAGGGAAACAATCAAGAAAAAGAAAGTTTTCCGCGTTGCAGAACCGACGTTATCCACGCTTGACCGGCTTAGCGCGTTATGGCTTGAAATGACCATAGACGAAACGAAACTGAACGATACGGATTACTTATGTGCCGCAAAGAAATTGGCAGCACAGGAAGCAAAGAAACTTGCCGAAGTGGTAGCCGTTGCGGTATTGGGAGAAGACTATTACGACGTAACCGAAAAAGGCGGATATTACACGCGGAAACCTAACGAAAAACGGTTGAAACGGCTTGCGTCATTGTTCGAGCATACAATAACGCCCTCGCAGCTTCTTACGCTTGCCATATTGATAACCAACGTAAGCAACTTAGGGGATTTTATAAACTCTATAAGATTGATGAGCGCAACACGCACAAGCGACCCGATGACAAGTCTTATAGAGCAACAGGGTTAAAAAGTCCACACGGACGGCGTGGCTCGGTGTGTGCGCACTTCGGCTGGACGTTGGACTACCTTCTGCACGGTATTTCGTGGGGAACGGTACAGAGAATGTTAATAGACGCGCCCGGAGTTGAGGACGAAGACACTACTAAGAACAATTCCGAAATAGTGCTTTCCGACGACAACGCGGACGAAGTATTAAAACTAATAAACAGCATGAATCGATGAACATACAAGGCGGCGGTTTGTCTTTTGACATTTCAGGAACAAACAGGGAGCTGCTCCGGGTGCTTGAAGAAAGTAAAAAGGCTATCCAGCAGTTCAGCGCGTCAGCGGTACAAGGCGGAAAGGGTATAGATAAAGCCTTTGAGATAGCCGCTGCCGCCATAAATTCGGGGTTTGCCCAAATAGACCGCATATCAGAAGAAAACAGGGCAGCGTTAAAAGACCTTCAAGCCCAATACGCGGAATTAGGCAAGCAAGCCGGGAAAGCGTTTGCAGAAGGGCGCGATGAAGAATACCGCGCATTGGCAGCACGTCAAAGCGTGTTGAAAAGCGAAATAAACCTACGCCAGCAAGTAGTAAGCGAAGCGGAAAAGCAAGCCGACGCACTTCTGAAAGAAGAACAGGAATTGAACAAACAGCGCGAAGCGGTGGAGAAAAACGCGAACGCGCACGCTTCATTCCGTACACAGCTAAGGAACTGCCGGGAAGAATTGGCAGCATTGGAGATAGAAGGCAAGCAAAATACAGAAGAATACCGCAAGTTGCAGGAAGAACTACACAGACTAAGCGAAGCTATGGACGCAGTGAACACGCAAGCAAGTATCTTGAAGAAAGGAGAACGCGGCTGGGAGGGTCTTATACGTGGTGTTTCCGGCTTAACCGGTGCTTTTTCAGCGGCACAAGGCGCAATGGCTTTATTTACAGGTGAAAACGAAAACCTTCAAAAAGTGATGTTGAAGGTGCAAAGCCTTATGACCATTACAATAGGCTTGCGCGAAGTACAGCTTATGTTAGACAAGGACGAAGCGTTTATGCTCGTTACATTGAGGAAGGGAAAAGAATTGTACGCGGCGGCAACGGAACGGGCGGCTCTTGCTTTGACAAAGCTCGGACTTTCAGCAACAGCGGCGAATGTTGCGAGCAAGGCTCTCATGGCTACACTTACTTTGGGGCTTTCCGTAGCCATTACCGTAATAACGGTAGCTATTACACGGATGATAAGCAAACAAGCCGAAGCAAAGAAACAGGCCGAAGAATTTAACAACAAGGTTGCAGAAGCAGCAGCCGAACCTGTTGCGGCATACCGCTTATTACAGGCGGAATGGTTAAGCCTTACCGGGTCATTGAAAGACCGTGAAGCATGGGTACAGGAAAACGCCGACAAATTCAACGATTTAGGTTACTCGGTACGCAGTGCAAAGGAAGCGGAAGAATTATTGGTTTCAAACAGTGCAAAATTTGTGGAAGCAATGATGTTGCGTGCAAAAGCGGCGGCAACAAGCGAACTTGCCGTAGAGAAGTACAAAAAAGTCATTGAAGCACAAAACGAATTGGATAAAACACCCAAAGCTTACGTTTCCAAGAAAGGAACGTATAAAGACGGCAACGGAGTTAAACGGGAAGGAACGGTATTAGTAAAAAGCAGCAATTGGCAAGAAGCGGAAGATAATCTGAAACAAGCCGAAGAAGAATACGACAAACTTGTTACCCAACAAATACAATTCACGCAAAAAGAAAAGGAAATTTTGGCTTCCATAGGCAACCAAACGGGGAAAGTCGTAGCCGGAAGCGTGGAGGCGGTAGAAAAAGAACTTTCACGCTTGCAAGAACTTTACAAGAAAGCCGCAACGGACACCGAACGTGCCGATATTGCAAAGAAGATAGCCGAGCAGCAAAAGGAATTAGACCGCATAAGCTATCAAAGCGGAGGAAGCAAAAACACTGCCGGAAAGGAAGCCGACCCGTTCGCCGAACAACTTAACGAGCGGAAAACGCTTTATTCAAAATACCTGAAATGGGTTACAAGCTCGGACAAAACGGTACGGAAAGCCGCAAATACGGAGTTTGCCGCACTGCTTCAAGAAGGAACAAGCTACCTCGACTATTTGGAAAAGCAACGCGATGCCATTTCAAGCAAGACCAACAAGACTGCTACCGACTTGAAAAACCTTTCCATGTTGAACAACGAGATAGCCAACGCAACGAAAGAAGCGGTTATTTCGGACTTTGACGCACAATTGCAAAGGGAGCTATCGATGTGCCAAACCGTAAGCGAACAACTTGCACTGATTGAAAAACGCCGGGAAGAATTGAGCGGCGACAATTCGGACGTAGATAACGCCAAATCGGATATTTTGGACGTAGCGGAAGACAACACAAAAGAACAGGCAAAACAGCAAACGAAAGAACTTTTGCAGGAATACGCCAGCTACCTACAAGAAAAGATAGAGTTTGAAGAAAGCTACGCACGTAATCGGGAGTTGTTGAGCAAGGCATCAGTAGAAGCGACCAGCGAGAAAGAAAAGCAAGTAGCGGAAGCCGCGTTAGCCGAATTGGAAAAGAAACGGAAGGAATATGAGAACAGAAGCGGAAGCGAACAATACGACCAATTGCTAACGGAATACAAGACCTACCAAGAACAGCAAACGGAGATATTGAACAAATACGCCGAACAACGGGCGGAAGCGGAAAAACAGGGCAATTTATCCATGATTACGCAAATCAACGCAAGGGAGCAAGCAGAGCTAAGCAAACTTGCGGCTTCACGCCTTATGGCTACGGAAAGTTGGAATCAGTTGTTTAGCGACCTTTCCCGGTTAAGCACAAGAACCATAAACAAGCTGCTTGACGACATTAACGGCAAGAAGATAAAGTTTTCCACGCAGTTTGACCCGGCAGACTTGAAAGCCATAAACGAACAGTTGGAAAAGGCGCGTAACGAATTGGAAAGCCGAAACCCGTTTTTGGCGTTGAAAAACAGCCTTTCGGAACTAAGGGCGGCGATGAAGGCAGAAAAACTGTTAGAAAGCGACGACCCTTTTGTAAAGTCATTGCAAGAAAAGAAACAGCAATACCAAGAATACGCCGAAGCGGTAAACAGCACGGATGAAATTTTAGCAGGAGCGGCAAAGACGGCATACGCAAACCTTTTGAAAGAGGGAACATCATACGTTGATATGTTGCGCCGGAAGATAGCCGAACTTGAAACGCAAAAAGTAACTATCGGAATTGACGTTGAGGGCGAAGAAAAGTTAGCGGTATTGAAAACCGCACTCAACAAGGAAACAGGAGAAACCAAAAGCGTAGGCGAAGCGTTCAAAGCCACGTTTAGCGATATTGGAAGTAGCATAGATTTTGTTTCCGGCGCATTTGACAGCGTTGTAAGCGGAATAAAGAATATGGGTATTTCCATGAACGAGGAAACACAAGCCATATTGGGCGACATAGGCGGCATTATGCAGGGGGCTGGGCAATTGGCAAGCGGAATAGCCACAGGAAACCCGTTAGGCATTATTCAAGGCTCTATCGGGCTACTTTCTTCCGCCTTTGACTTGTTCAACTTCCGGGACAGGAAAGCGGAAAAGTCCATAAAACGGCATCAAGAAGCCGTTACTAAATTGGGTTATGCCTATAACGCATTGGAACACGCCGTAGATAACGCTTTGGGCGAAACCGTTTATCAGAACCAATCCGCGATGATTGCGAACTTACGCCAACAACAGAACGAAATAAACGGTATGATTAACGACGAAAAGGGCAAGAAAGATACCGATTGGGGAAGAATTGACGAATGGAATGAACAATACGCGGAAATAGGGAGGCAGATAGAAGACATAATGGCGGAAATAACGCAGAGCATTACGCAGACTTCCGCACCGGAACTTGCCGACCAATTGGCGGATGCACTCGTAGAAGCGTTTGAGAACGGGGAAAGTGCTGCGGAAGCATTCGGGGACGTGGCTAACGACGTACTTAAAAATGCCGTTAAAAACGCTTTGGCTTTGCAGTTTTTGGAAGAGCCGTTACAACGGGCTATTAAGCAGCTTCAAAAAGATATGGGTTTTGACGAAGAAGGAAATGGCTCGTTTGATGGACTGACGGAAGCGGAACAAAACCGCTTCAAGGCGGCGGTGCAAGCAGCCGGAAAGAATTTTGAAGAAGCCATGAACGTGTATAAAGACCTGTTCGAGCAGTTGGAAGACGAAGGCGACCCGACCACTTTAAGCGGTGCATACGCGACGGCAAGCCAAGAAAGTATAGACTTGCTGGCAGGTCAGACGAACGCCGTAAGGCAGAACCAAGTAACGAGCATAGCCCTTATACGCGAACAGCTTACCCACCTTGCAAGCATGGATAGAGGGATAAGCACAATAGCAGAAAGGTTATTGCGGATAATAAACAGGATGACCACGCCAAGCGACAACGGGCTGCGTTCGCAAGGTATAACGGACTAACAAAAAACAAAGGCTATGGATTTTCAACAGTTAAAAAACAGACTTGCGGCAGAAGCTAAGGCAAACGGGATTTGCAAAGAATGGTACAATCGTATTCTGAACGCACCTTCCAAAGAACACCTTTTGATGCTTTTTGTGAAAGGACTTGACTTCTGTCTAAAAAATGCCTTCACGGAAGATTTATGGGCAGAATTTGGAGGAATACGCCAGCATTACGGCGTATTTGTAAATGACCCTATCGATGCAAAAGGAGTTCGGAATGTTATAGCGTTTGGAACGTCGGAGGGAAAAGCGGAGTTTGACGGTTTTAACGTGGCGCAGATTTGGGCGCGTGATGACACAAAAATTAACGTGAAAGCCGGTGGGCACGCATATATCACGGTTGATATAGCAGACCGGGCAAAAGTGGAAATAACAGCGAGCGACATGGCGCGTATTTGCATATTCTTTCACGGCGGAAGTTACAACGCGAATACGGCAGGAAGCGCACAAATTAAAGTAATAGATAAACGTAATTGATTATGGAATTAGAACAAAACTTGATATTGAACATACCTTTTGACGAAGCCAACGGTTCGCAAACGGCATACGATTTCACGCAGAACCGGCATGACGCAAAAGTGATTGATTGCAGCTTTGTATCCGGCAAGCAAGGCAATTGCATCCACTTCGACGGGAACGGACGCGCCGAGATAGGGGATAATGTCGTAACGCTTTCGGGAAACTTCACTATTCTTGCATGGTTGAAAGGAATCCTTCTTACCGACGGGTTTACGGGCGCACGGATAGGACTATTTTGTAACACCAATCAAACCGAAGACGGGTATCGGGAAGCGTGGATAAACATTATACCGGGAAGCTGGGGGTATTTTGCCGTAAGAAAGGCAGGAAACCAAATAAGCCTGTACTTGGACACCCAACTAATAGAAACGGTCGTGCTTCCTTCCACATTGACCGGAATAGCCTTTGTACAGGACATTTACAGCATCGGCGACGGCTACGGCGATTTGGACGAATTGAAGATATACAACGTAGCATTAAGCGAAGAAGAAATAGCGGCAGGGCTCAACAACATTTCGCAGCTTGAATACTATTTGGACGGCGTAAACTTCAACGACTTCGACCTGCACGTAGAAAGTTCTACCGGAGTGCTTGACCTTCCGAAATTGAAAACGCCTTCTTCCGTAGATTGGGCTGACTATCACGGAAAAGTAATAGACTTGACGGCGAAACGCTACCAAGAACGGGAAATAACGCTTAATTGTTGGCTTAGGGCTACCGGGAAAATGGACTTTACGGAGCGCGTAAACAGACTGTACGAATATTTCCGCCAAGACGGTACGCAACGCCTTATGATTTCGATACACCCGACAAAGCCGTTGGTTTTCGAGGTCTATTGCGAAGACGGGATAGCCCCCTCTAAGCGTTGGCACGACGACAAGATGATAGGTACTTTTTCCTTGAAGTTGAAAGAGCCAGACCCGGTAAAGCGCGTTGTAAGACACCAGCGTTTGAACGAATCAAGTGCGGAACTTACGATAGAGTTCAAAAGCGACAAGATGGTTAATATCTATTGGGGCGACGGAACGGTCAGTGAAGACCTATACGGCGATTGCACGGGAAAGAACGCCATAAAACATACTTATGCGGACAGCGGAATTTATTACGCCATTGTCGGCGGAGTAATTGAGGAAATAACGGACTTTAAGACAAACGGCATCATCGTATGGAACAAATTATAATCATAAAGCCCGACGGTACAAAAGTACCTTTGTTCAGCAAGAAAAACGTAAGCTGCGTAAGTAAAGCGAGCCAAAAAACCGCCTTGCTTTCCGATGACGTGGTAAGTATTTCCCTTACTTCCGCCGTGCCGTTGGATTTAGGCATAGGTTGTTACTTGACCTTATACGGGAAGCCTTACAAGTTGAACCAATTGCCCGAACCTGCCAAAGAGGGGGAACGGCGTTATACCTACGAATTGAAGTTAGAAGGCTTGCAATACGACTTGATAGATGTACATTACCATTTGCCCGAAGACGCATACGGGGAAACCTACTATTCTGACCTTGAAGGGCATTTGCAGGTATTGATGTGGAACATAAACCGTATTTATCCGGGCAAGTGGGTTTGGGGGGAATACCCGAAAAACACGGAATACAAGAACATTACCAACTCCGGGAAGAACAGCCTCCAAGTATTGCAGGAACTTTGCAGCGAATACGGCGTAGAGTTTGAAATTACCACCGACGGGAAAAAACACACGCTCAACATTAAGGAAAAGGCAGGGATTACGCACGCTTTCACCTTGAAATACGGGCGCGGAAAAGGTTTGTACAGCTTACAGCGCAAGAACGTAAACAACTCCGGGATAATAACTCGGCTTTACGTTTACGGAGGTTCTGAAAATTTGGGAAGCGGTTACGGGCATACCCGGCTTTGCCTTCCGGGTACAACGCGCCTTACTTCATATCTTGAAGACAAAAAAGCAATAGACTTGTACGGCGTAAAGGAGGGCGAGAAGGATTACGACATAAAGCCGCAACGCATAGGAACGGTTACGGCTTTGGGAATGGATAACATAACCTTTGCCGACAGCACGATGTTTGATTTGAACGCGAAAGCCGACGACGGGAAATCTACCAAATACCTCATTGACGGGACAAGCGCAAAAATCAAGTTCGAGAGCGGAGGACTTGCCGGGTACGAATTTGACTTGCACAGCTACGACCATGCTACAAAGACCTTTGTTATAAACAAATTCCAAGACGAAAACGGCGTAGTATTCCCGTCCGACACTTCATCCGCTTTTCAAATTGCAGTAGGCGACAAATACAGTATTTCGGACATACAACTGCCCGATGAGTTCATAGACGAAGCCGAAGAAGACTTGAAAGAGGAAGGAAGCAAGTACCTGCCTACGGTCAGCCAACCGCAAGTAAGTTACAAACTTGAACTTACCGAAGGCTTCTTTATTAAATTATGGGGAAAGGAGATTGAAACGGAGGTGTTGCACGTCGGGGATTTTATAAAGGTTGAGGATGAACAAATAGGCGTGAACAAAGCCGTAAGGATTACGCAGATTGAACGCGACCTATTGAAACCGCATAGTTACGACATCACACTAAGCGATACCGTAACCAAAACTACGACTGTGCGCGTTTGGAACGAATTGCAGGAAATAGGCGAGATTATCAAGATTAACAAACTCGCAGACCCGGCAAAGGCACGGCGAAGGTGGAAAGCCACGCAGGAACTATTAAACATGGTTTTCGACCCGGAAGGCGATTATTACAGCGACAAGATTAAGCCGCTTTCCATAGAAACGCAGATGTTAAGCGTCGGAGCGAAAAGCACACAATTTACGCTGCAAAACATCATATTCCAACCCAACTACGGAGGGGACGCGAATACGCTTTACGTTTCAAACGGCACGCTCGTACATTACGCAATAGACCCCGACGGCTTGAAGTATTGGGCTTTGGACGGGGCAACCTTTTCCGGGCTTACACCGGCTGCGGCATTCTATATTTACGCGAGATGCCCGATAAACGGCGATACGGGAAACATGATACTTGCAGAAGGTGCAAGGACGGTAGATGGCGAAGCCGGGTATTATAATTTCCTTGTCGGTGTGCTTAATTCGGTGGTGACGGACGCAGAAGGAAAGAATCCGGCACGGCTTGTTAGCCTTACTTACGGAAGTTCCACCGTAAACGGACGCTTCATCAGAACCGGGCGTATAGAAAGCAGTGGGGGAAATGATGCATATTTCGACCTTGACGCTGGAGAAATCGGGGGGAATATAAAAATTAAAGCAGGTTCTTCGGGATATGATAACCTGAAAGACAAACCGGATTTAAGTATATATACGACCGAATCGGAATTGAACATACTTAATGATACGATTAATGCACAAGTAAAACGGGTGGATAGCATAACCAACCGTATAGACACAGCAGGATGGATTACAACAGCGGAAGGAAACAAGTTATACGCTTCAAAGCAACTTGAAAACGGGAATACGCTTATTTCATATATTAATCAATCTGCTGGAACAACTACTATACATTCAAATAAAATAAACTTGGAAGGGGCGGTTACGTTTACCTCACTGAATAGTAGTTTACAGAATACTATCAATAGCAAAGTTAGTTCTTCTGAACTTGGAAAGTTAGCTTATAAGGATGCTGTAGAAGCAGCCCAACTCGGTAGCACTATTATTGTGGGAGGTTATTTGAACACCGATTACATTAAAGTAAAACGAATAGATGCCGATGGTGCGAAAGTCGGCGGATTTACGATTGACAACGGTAGGTTGTATTGGAAAGCATACGATTATTTCGGGGGTGATTCCCGTAGTTTAAAATTGGGCGTTTCAACGTCCGACACGGAAGGAGTTGTAGATGTTTCTTTCAATTCCGCGACACAAGGGCGATTCGGAATTAAGGCATGCGGGGCTAATTTTGGAGGTGCGGCGATTTATGCCTCCCGAAATTCATCAGGACAAAACTACCCAGACACGAACAACTCTTACGCCGGGTATTTCGACGGAGGAGTACACGTGAACGGAAATGTGTATAGTAATACGATATTGTCCAATGAATTTGGCACAAATTGGAGTATGGATGGAGGTACGTATAGATACACAAAAGGTATAAGTAAGAGAATTTATCTTGACCAATATAATTATAGCTTTATTGAATTTGCCAATGGGATAATGGTTAATACAAATAGATAAAAAATTGATTATGAAAGTAGATTTGAACAAAAGATTTAAGGACTTCAAAGGACAGGAAACAAAAGAAGTCATTGCAAACAAAGTAGCGGAAGCATTGTATTCTGCCGGAGCAATCCCCGAATGGGCTATCAAGCGTGAGGACAAGTTCCGAGCGTATAAATTGTGTCAGCAAATTATTAATAATAATGGGGTAATAGAGATTGAAAGCGAGGATGCAACATTAATAAAGGATGTTTGCGCCAATTTCTTGACCGCAGGAGCATACGGACAAATTCACGAATTAATAGAAGGAGGAAACTGAACATGGAAGTACAAAGAACAACAACAGAAGGGAAAACAGTCATATCTGAAACCTTGAAATTGACTTATAGCGTTTACACCAAAGGAAGCAAGAAAGAAGTTGTCGGAGAAATCAGAAAAAACGACGAAGTTATAGGGTATTTCAATGCTTCAAGCAACAGAATTATCGGTTTTTCTTTATCCGAAGGTAACACTTTGGATAAAGAAGATATTAGAAAAGTTTCTGCTCAATTCTTTGAAGATATAATAAACATATTAGAACTATAATTGAAGGTGTGTACCCCGATTTTCACGGCTTAGGGGTACAAACACTTCGCCAACACTTAATGGCGTATCATTATAATACATTATATTGATACTTTTGCAGTAGTATTAAAAAGCGAGTTAAAAACAAGTTAAAGAACGACGATTATGCAGAACAGAAACGGCGACTTAGTAAGCGCACAAATATCAGTAGCAGGAAAGGTGGATTTTTCCGCCGGGAACTTCCGCAAAGACACGCCTTTTTGCTTGAAGAACGACGGCGAAACGGCGGTAGTGCTTGAAGTGAACCTTTGGGGGATGCCCGAAGGGGAGTTCATAAGCACGAGGTTTGAAACGGGTTGGAATCCTGAAATCATACGGGAGATTAAGAAAACGAGTACAACAACCGCCCTTGTTTGGGGATATTAAAACTTATTGTTATGGGCATATTTATAGGAATAGGAAATACGAAACCGGAATTTCCATACGATTATTATTATGGGGTACAAATCAATGTGAACGTAGCGGACACCGCACTGACGAGAGTAGGACGACCGGAGTTGCACGTTACGCTGCCGGTTCAGTCATTGATGCGCCGTTGCATAGTGAACGACAGCGGCAAAGTAGTAACCTACCTGCACCCGACCGACAGCACCAAGACAGACACGGGCGCGGCGGCAGACCTTACCGGAAAAGCAGGGCAAGTAATGGTAGAGATACCGAAGCATTACAGGAAATTCGAGTTTGACGGCACGACAATAACCGCGCTTATTTCGCTTCACAATCTTCCGGGCTTCCACGAAGTACCCAAGATGTACCGAAGCGCATACGAAGCAACGGTAGATAGAACCGTGAGCGCAACGCCCAAACTTGCCAGCGTAGTAAACAAGACTGCCAATTTCAGAGGCGGCAACAACAAATCGGCATGGGACGATACTTATAGAAGCCTTTTAGGAGTTCCGGCAACGCAAATCAGCCTTACCAACTTCCGCAAGTACGCACGCAACAGAGGAAATGCCGGGCTTAACGGTTGCGGTTGGAATTGTGACCTGTACGCCGCGCAGCTTGCGACCTATTGGCTTTACGTCATTGAGTACGCAAACCTTAACTGCCAAGCAGCATACAATGCCCAGCCCACAGATGAGGGTTACAAGCAAGGAGGATTAGGAAACGGAGTTACCACAATCAACGGTACGAAGTGGAATACATTCAATAACTATTACCCGTTCATCCCTTGCGGCATTACAAACAGTTTGGGCAACCGTACCGGCGTAGTGGAGTTCACGATGCCGACCGAATACGACTCCACCACGACCACCAAAGTAAACGTACCTTCATACAGGGGCATAGAAAATCCTTTCGGGCATTTGTGGAGTTGGACGGACGGCTGCAAGTGCGAGATACAGAGCGAAACGGAAGGGGGTAAATCGAAGTTCTACGTTTGTGAAGACCCGGCGAAGTTCCAAGACAGCAATTATAACGACTACGAACTGCGCGGCGAACTTCCACGAAAAGAGGGTTACGTTAAGCGCATGATGATTGGCGAACACGGGGAGAACATGCCGACGGAGGTAGGCGG
>ENA-OPIL01000167-OPIL01000167.1-human-gut-metagenome-genome-assembly--contig:-NODE-167-length-13044-cov-3.152976_pt1 | contig 13044 bp, 8 predicted proteins | sample MGYA00241398_ERZ501642 | MGnify/ENA primary metagenome ERZ501642 (study PRJEB25962, sample SAMEA2042288) | human gut metagenome | biome: human gut; feature: human-associated habitat; material: faeces... | reverse complement strand
GACCGATGGTGTGACTCCTGAGATCAAGGCTGTTTATAATGCTACCGGAGCAAGCCATGTGTTGTCTCTTTCCGGACTGCATGTGGGCATTTTGGCAGGTATGTTGATGTGCTTGTTCTATCCCTTCAGCCGGTTTCCGGTGGGGAAAAAATTCGTTTCCTGCCTGATCGTTGTTGCTCTGTGGGGATTCGCAGTCATGTCGGGGTTAAGTCCGTCGGTAGTACGTGCCGTAGCCATGTTCTCGCTGTTCATTTTCGCTTCGTTGGTTACGTCAGAGCGTTTTTCGGGTTTTCTTACGCTTACGCTGACGGCATTTCTGATGCTGCTTTACCAGCCGTTTTATCTGTTTGATGTCAGCTTTCAACTTTCGTTTGTGGCAGTGCTTGCCATACTTTGTTTTTATCCGGTATTTTCCGGTTGGTGTCCGCTTCGTTCAAAGCCCTTTCGCTATGTATGGAATCTGTTGTCACTTTCTTTGGCTGCCCAATTAGGGACACTGCCTTTCGTGCTTCATTATTTTGGAACATTTCCTACTTATTTCTTGCTGGCCAACTTGCTTGTATCTCCCTTGTCGGTCTGTATTTTGGGCTGCGCATTGGGGGCAATTCTTCTGTCGGTTGTTTTTCCTTTTGGGGGAATGTGGGCAGTAAAGGCGTTACAGTTTTCTACCGTAGCCCTGAACGATTCGATGGCTTGGATTCAGCAACTCGCCGGTTCTCAAATTACTTCTTTTTATATCTCCGCTTTCCAGTCGTTAGCCTTATGCGCGTGTATGGCTTTCTTCTATGCCTATTGGTATAACCGGAAAGCCTCTTGCCTTGTCGGAGCACTGGTTGCCCTGAATGCTTTTGCGGCAGGAAATGTGTTCGCCTGAGCGGGTGGTTTGATACCCGTTTTACGCTATGGGATGTTTTGCTCCGTTCATCCGCTAATGTTCATTGGTTCATCCCATAGCGTATAAGAACGTATGCGGATGTTTTTTTCGCCGTTTCATGTCCGGGTTTAAGAGCTTGTTTTTAATTTTGTTCGGCTTCAGAGCCTGTCGTTTCAATTTTGCTCTGCCTCAGTTTCTAAAATTCTTTTCGGCGAAAAATGCAGTCGGCTCAAGAAATAATTCGTAATTTTGCTTCTTCATTATAGAATAAGAGAAAAATATGTTGTCAAAAGTTATATTACAAGCCAATATTGATAAGGTTGAAACCTATTTTAACCGCGCCGATAAAATAGTTATCGTAACCCACGTATCGCCGGATGGCGATGCTTTAGGCTCATCGTTGGGGTTATACCACTTCTTGAGCGGGCAGGGGAAAGACGTGCGCGTGATTGTTCCGAACGCTTTTCCTGATTTTTTGCGCTGGATGCCCGGTGCAAAAGACATTGTGCGCTACGATAAATATTCCGATTTTGCCGATAAGCTGATAGCCGAAGCAGACGTGATTTGCTGCCTCGACTTCAATGCTTTGTCACGCATCGATGCCATGGCAGAGTCTGTAAAGGCAGCCGAAGGGCGGAAAGTGATGATAGACCATCATTTAAATCCCGAACCGTTCTGTCGGGTCACGATTTCGCACCCCGAAATCTCTTCTACTTCCGAACTGATATTCCGGCTGATTTGCCGCATGGGATGTTTTGACGACATTACCCGTGAAGGAGCCGAATGTATCTATACGGGGATGATGACCGACACCGGAGGCTTTACATATAATTCGAACGACCGTCAGATTTATTTCATCATCGGTGAACTGCTGTCGAAAGGGATTGATAAAGACGAGATTTACCGTAAGGTTTTCAATACGTATTCCGAGGGACGTTTGCGCTTGATGGGGTATGTGTTATACGAAAAAATGCAAGTATTCCCGCAGTTCCGCGCCGCGCTCATCTGGCTTACCAAAGAAGAGCAGGGCAAGTTCCATTACGTAAAAGGCGATACCGAAGGTTTTGTCAACATGCCTTTGCAGATGAAAGGCATTTGCTTTTCGGTTTTCTTGCGCGAAGATACTGAAAAACAAATGATAAAAGTGTCGCTCCGTTCGGTAGGGGCTTTCCCGTGTAACAAGGTGGCTGCGGAGTTTTTCAACGGAGGCGGACACTTGAATGCTTCCGGCGGAGAGCTTTACGGAACAATGGACGAAGCCATTGCGCTCTTTAAGCAGGCACTGGTTAAGTATGAAAGCCTCTTGTTGAAGAATTAATAATAAAATTCGTTATTTATTTTTTATCGTATATGTACTATATGAGGCAATTTATTACTTTTGTCGCCATAAAATAAAAAGAAGCATGAAGAAAATACATTTACTGATATTGTTTGCCGTTTGTGCAGGTTTTTTCGTTTTTCAGAGTTGTGACAACACCAAGACTTATGCCGAAATGGAGGAGGAAGAACGTGACGCCATCAACCGTTTTAAGAATGAACTTACCGATTCAATCGGCGCTACATTTATCAGCGAAGACCAGTTCTTGGCACAAGACTCTACCACCGGAGCAAATGAATTTGTTTTGTTCGACGAAACCGGAGTGTATATGAACATCGTAACACGCGGCGACGGCGAGGTGTTAGGAGAGGGAACACACAATATATTGACACGCTTTGTCGAGATAGCGTTAAGCAACAACGATCAGGTAGGATGTTCGGTGGGCGATACGCTGGCTATAAATTGGGGAGTTTATTCCTCCTATTCTCAGCCGGATGAGATTCGCGTGATGATTAGCGGAAGTTCTTATTCCGGTTCGTTTGTGGGCAATTCGGTAATCTATGACACTCACAATTCGGTAGCCGTACCTTCAGGCTGGTTGCTCCCGCTGCGTTATTTGAAACTGGTACGTACCACCGATTCAGAAAAGATATCCCGTGTCCGTCTGATTGTTCCCCACAGCGAAGGAACAAGTACGGCTATCTCGGCGGTGTATCCGTGTTACTACGAAATAACTTATGATTTGGTAAAGTAAACCAATAGGAATCTAATAAATATGACACTGATTAAATCTATTTCCGGCATCCGCGGAACGATTGGCGGACATGCAGGCGAAGGACTGAATCCTTTGGATATTGTGAAATTTACTTCGGCTTACGCTACACTTATCCGTAAGACCAGTAGTGTGAAGAGCAATAAAATTGTAGTAGGCCGTGATGCCCGTATTTCGGGTGAGATGGTGAAAAACGTGGTATGCGGTACGTTGATGGGGATGGGATTTGATGTCGTAAACATCGGATTGGCTTCTACACCCACTACCGAGTTGGCCGTAACGATGGAAGGAGCATGTGGCGGAATTATTCTGACTGCCAGCCATAATCCCAAACAATGGAATGCTTTGAAGTTGCTTAACGAACGCGGAGAGTTTCTGAATGCAGCCGAAGGCAATGAGGTGCTTCGTATTGCCGAAGCAGAAGCGTTTGAATATGCCGACGTTGACCACATCGGTAAATATACAGAAGACAATACGTATAACCAGAAACATATCGACAGCGTTTTGGCATTGAAGCTGGTCGACGTGGAAGCTATCCGCAAGGCTAATTTCCGTGTCGCTATCGACTGTGTCAATTCGGTGGGCGGCATTGTTTTACCTCAATTATTGGAGCAGTTGGGAGTACAGCATATAGAAAAACTTTACTGTGAACCTACGGGCGATTTTCAGCATAACCCCGAACCTTTGGAGAAGAATTTGGGAGATATCATGAGCCTGATGAAAGGCGGTAATGCCGATGTCGCTTTCGTAGTCGATCCTGATGTAGACCGTTTGGCTATGATTTGTGAAGACGGAACCATGTATGGCGAAGAATATACGCTGGTAACCGTTGCCGACTATGTGTTGAAACATACCCCCGGAAATACGGTTTCCAACCTCAGTTCTACCCGTGCCTTGCGCGATGTTACCCGTAAATACGGTATGGAGTACAACGCTTCGGCAGTAGGCGAGGTTAATGTGGTAACGAAGATGAAAGAAACACATGCCGTAATAGGTGGTGAAGGAAACGGCGGTGTAATTTACCCTGAATCGCATTACGGACGCGATGCGCTGGTAGGCATTGCACTTTTCTTGAGCCACTTGGCACACGAAGGTAAAAAAGTGAGCGAGTTGCGTGCTTCTTATCCGAACTACTTTATTGCTAAAAACCGTATCGATTTAACCCCCGAAACCGATGTGGATGCTATTTTGGCGAAAGTGAAAGAACTTTATAAGGATGAAGAGATAAATGACATCGACGGAGTGAAGATCGACTTCCCCGATAAGTGGGTTCATTTGCGCAAGAGCAATACAGAGCCGATTATCCGCGTTTATTCAGAGGCTTCTACAATGGAAGCGGCAGATGAACTGAGTAAACAGATTATGGATGTGGTTTACAGCCTGACATGAAAATAGGATAAACGGAAAAACGATATGAGGCGTATGGCAAAACAAACTGCCGTACGCCTTTTTTGTTGCCGGTTCATACCCACAGCAAATCACTCATGATGCCGTCTGAAATAAATATGCCTTTATCCGTAAGCCGTAAGATATTGTCAGATAATGATAATGTACCCTGTTTCAAATAAGGCTTTGCCATGCGCAGGCAATAGTCATATAACTCATTGCCAAAATCGTCTTTAAGCCGGACGAGCGACATTCCCCAACATGTTCGGAGCGTGGTAATCACGAAGTCATTGTAGCGCGTATAACGGTCTAAAACCTCTTTTTCGCTCACGCTATTGTTGTTTTCCGATATGCCTTCTATGTATTTGTTTAGCGAAGCAACATTCCATTGACGCGACGAGCCGTTGTAAGAATGTGCAGATGCTCCACATCCCAAATACTTTTTCCCCGTCCAATAACTTGAATTATGTTTGGAATGGAATCCCGGCAAGCAGAAATTTGATATTTCATAGTGTACATAACCGTTTTCTTTCAGCCGATGAATCAGTTGGGTGAAAAGATTCAGACTTAAATCTTCATCTGCTTCTGCCACACGGTGTTGCTCGCGCAGCGTCCATAGCGGAGTTCCTTCTTCGTAGATGAGATGGTAAGCCGATATATGTTCCGGATTCAAGCGGACAGCCTGCTGTAAATCTCTTTCCCAACTTTCGGTTGTTTCTCCCGGAAGCCCATACATCAAGTCGATACTGATGTTCTTAAATCCGGCTTTCCTACAGTTTTCAAAGGCTTCGATAGCCTGTTGTGCCGTATGCCGCCTGTTTAACAGCTTCAATGTCCGGTCATCGAACGTTTGTATTCCCATGCTCAGCCGGTTGAAAGGCAACTTGCGTAACATGTCAATATACGCCGGAGTCAAATCGTCCGGATTGGCTTCGAGCGTCACCTCGGCCTCGTCTGATACCTGATAGTTTGCATCTATTGTATGAAAAACCTGCTCAAACAGTTTTTCGTTAAGCTGCGACGGAGTTCCGCCACCCCAATAAATGGTTTCTATCTGTTCTCCTTCCAAGTAATCTTTTCGGATTTCCAGTTCCCGGCAGAGTGCGTCAATGTATTGGGGCATTAGGTTACTCTGAGTGGTCGAAAAAAAGTCGCAATAAATACAGCGCCGTTTGCAGAAAGGGATATGAAGATAAATACCAGCCATAAGATTGATTGTTTTTTGCAAAGGTAAGTCTATTTTTCAGATATTTGCGAGAAGCCGGACTAAATAAAACAGGACACTTTTTTGCTTCTTTGTTCATTTTATTTAAGATGATTTCTTTAAATCCGCCGGCAGCTCCCTCGTTGGCGCTCGAAACTTCCAATTTCCAGCCTTTCGATTCGCAATATTTTGAATACATACGGAATAAGTCGCCGGCAAAAATGGCAGCCTCGTCGCCCCCTGTTCCTCCGCGTATTTCAAGAATGGCATTGCGGTCATCTTGCGGGTCGGCAGGAACAAGCAACAGTTTGATTTCTTCTTCCAGTTCGGGGATGCGTGCTTCGCAGGCAGCCGCTTCTTCGCGTGCCATTTCCTTCATTTCGGGGTCGCTTTCTGCCATCATCATCTTGGCTTCTTCCAGCCCGTTCAGGCATTGCAGGTATTCTTTGCGTGCCTCCATGATGTCGCCCAGCTCTTTATACTCTTTGGTCAGCTTTACGTACCGCTTTTGGTCGGCAATCACCGAAGGGTCGGTGATGAGTGTCGAAACTTCCTCGAAGCGCGAAACCAATCCGTCTAACTTTTCTAATAATGTATTGTTGTCTGTCATTGTTTTGAAGATTTTAAGTTTGTGGGCAAGTCAGCCGTTTGAAGCCCACAAACTTAAACAGAATATTAATATTTAAATTCGCCGAATTCGCTGCGGATAATCAGTTCCTTGTGGTCGCTTTCCTCAATGCGTCCGATGATTTGCGCATCGATGTTAAACGATTTGCTGATGGCGATGACTTCTTCGGCATGTTCGGGCGATAAGTACACTTCCAAGCGGTGACCCATGTTGAACACTTTGTACATTTCGTCCCAGTCAGTTCCGCTCTGTTCTTTGATGGTGCGGAACAACGGAGGTACGGGGAACAGGTTGTCTTTGATTACGCGGCAGTTGTCTCCCACGAAGTGAAGCACTTTGGTCTGTGCGCCGCCCGAACAGTGCACCATGCCGTGAATCTGCGGTCGCAGCGCATCCAGCAATTTTTTTACCACAGGGGCATACGTGCGGGTAGGAGACAGTACCAGTTTTCCGGCATCAAGCGGTGAGCCTTCCACAGCGTCGGTCAGCTTTAACTGTCCGCTGTAAACCAGTTCTTCGGGTACGGCATGGTCGTAACTTTCCGGATATTTTTCGGCAAGATATTTGGCGAATACATCATGACGTGCGCTGGTCAGACCGTTGCTGCCCATGCCGCCGTTATACTCTTTTTCGTAAGTGGCTTGTCCGTACGAAGCCAATCCCACGATAACGTCGCCCGGACGGATGTTGGCATTATCAATCACATCGCTGCGCTTCATGCGACAGGTTACCGTACTGTCGACGATGATGGTACGTACCAAGTCGCCCACATCGGCAGTCTCACCTCCCGTGGCATAAACGCCCACGCCCATTTCGCGCAGTTCGGCAAGGAGTTCGTCTGTGCCGTTGATGATGGCAGAGATAACCTCGCCCGGAACCAACAGCTTGTTGCGTCCGATGGTAGACGAAACCAAGATATTATCCACTGCTCCCACGCAGAGCAAATCGTCGATATTCATAATCAGTGCATCCTGAGCGATGCCTTTCCACACCGACAGGTCGCCGGTTTCTTTCCAGTAAAGGTAAGCTAACGAAGACTTTGTGCCCGCTCCGTCGGCGTGCATGATGTTACAGTACTCAGGGTCTCCGCCCAAAATGTCGGGGATAATTTTGCAGAATGCTTTCGGAAAAATACCCTTGTCGATATTCTTAATGGCGTTATGTACATCTTCTTTTGATGCGGAAACGCCGCGTTGCATGTATCGTTGGTTGCTCATGAGTATAATAGGATATATATGTTTGTTTTAATCAAATATGCAAATTTAGCTATAATTCTGCGTATATCCATAAAGTTGGCGATTTTTAATGCGATTTATACTTTTAAACATCATCGTGATGTCTGCATAAAAAAAGTCCCTTCCCTCCTCACGGAGGAAAGAGACTACATAGATGATTAACCTTTGGTAGGTCTCAGCTTAATTGTTTTCTGTATGTTTTTATTCGAGCGCCAATCCTGCTGTTTCTGAACTCCAGTAGGGGTTCTGATACATTTGCGGTGCCAAAGTCAGTTCCTGTATTCCGATGGGTGTCAGGTAGTAAGCCTTCATCCATGTATATCCGTCGTACAGGTCGTTGTTTGTTTGTGTACGCTGATAGGGGCGCAAATATTTGCTTACCGATTCAGGCGATGCGTTGGCATTGGTTGTTCCGTCTGCTACCAATACGCCGTTTCCGGTTCCGGCCGTTTCAGCTGTATAGTTCTGGTAAGCCTGATCCCAGAGGTTGAATCCTTCGGGGATGTACGGATGTTCGAACAGTCTGTCCCAAGAACGCCAGCGTTTCAAGTCATCCCAGCGCATTCCTTCGCCGATAAATTCGCAGCGGCGTTCGCGGCGGATGTTGAAGATTGTTGCGTCTACCGGACCGTCACCTGACCATGCACTCAGGTCTTGCAGTTCCAGTTCCTTGTTGATGTCGGTAGCAGCGATGGTTTTGTTATAATCTTCGTCTACACCGGCACGGCGGCGGAGTGCACGCCAATATCCGTCGGCTTTCGTGTCAATCTGTCCTGTGCGTTCGTAGCAAGCCTCGATGTAGTTAAGGTAAGCCTCTGCCACGCGGAAAATGGGGCAGGCATTGGTTCCTAACAATTCATCGCTGGTAGATTGGGTATAGTCATACGTATAGTGTTTGCGCTGACGGTAACCCGTGCGGTCCAAGTTCTGGGTGGCACTGTTGGTGATGAGCGGCTTTTCGAAAAGTTCAACTTCGCCTGATTCGGCAATACCCTGTTCGGTAGGGTCGGTTTTCAGCACGGTGCTTTCCGCCCATACGAAAAGTTGCAGACGCTCATCGCGGTTGGCAAATTCTTTGTCCAGTGTTTCATCGCCCTGATAGTTGGAGCTGGCGTAGAACGGCAGACCGTCTTTCATCAGGAACGAAGTAATGAAACTGCGGGTAATACCATCGTTGTCTCCTACTTTCAGGCGGTTGGGGGCATCGTGGCTGATGCTGAGCGATTTGTTGTATTCTTTCCAGAACAACACTTCGGGAACGCTGCTCAACGAAGGTTGGCTGAACATTTCAAAATAAGGATTCCAGCCGTAAATCTCTCCGTATTCGGGATTGATGACATGGCTGTTTTCGGTCAGTGTCAGTCCGGAGTAATCAGCTACGGCGCTGGCCGCTGCCATTGCTTGGTCAAAGAAGAAATTGATTTCATCTTGGATGTTACCTTCGAATGTACCTCCCGGCCAATTTGCGTCGCCCGGCACGCGCCCTGTTCCCTGATGGTATTTTTCAAATGTACCTTCAAACAGAGCCACTCTCGATTTAAACAGTTGAGCCGTTTGCTTGTTGATGCGCTGATTATTCTGGAATCCCGCATCATTCAGTCGCTCGATAGCCTTATCCAAGTCCGACAAGATGAAGCGAGCCACTTTGTTACGCGGAGCACGCACGGAATTTTCTTGTAAGTAGCCTTCTTCATTAGGCAAAACTTCAGTGATGATGGGCAGGTCGCCGAACTTCACCAATGCGTTGTAGTAAGCCATGGCGCGGAAAAAGTATGCTTCGCCGAGGTAATGAGTCAGGTTGCCATCATCGTCCTGTATGCTTTCTAATTTGGGTTCAATCGTTGTGATGAGGTAATTCCATACACGGATGCGCCCGTAGTCTGTTATCAGGTTTTGTCCGGCAGAGGATTCCCATTGCCCGTTGAAGTACGCCAAGTTACTTCCGTTTGACACATCGCTTTCTACAAAATTGTCAGTGTATTGGTCGTTATTGGCGATACCCGCGTTCCAATCTGACCTGTGGTATAATGACTGTCCTTGCGAATTTTGCAAGTAGTCATTGTAATAATTGTTTACGTATGCTCCCACTTGGCTTGCCGTGGTGAAATAGGCTTCGGGAGTCACGCTGGTAATGGGTTGACGGTCCAGAAAATCTTCGCAAGAGGTCAACGCCGCTCCGCTCAAGCAAAGGAGCGAATAGAGAGATATGTTTTTTATATTTAGTTTCATACTGTTTTTATTTAGAAGTTAACATTCAGACCGAACGACCACGTACGTTGCAACGGATAAAGTTTACCCGAACCCCAGTCTCCGCCTAACAGTTCAGGGTCGTATACGCCACTGATTTGGCTGACGGTAAATACGTTGTCGGCAGAGAAGTAAAGGCGGAGAGATTCAACACCGATTTTGTCCATCCATTTCTTCGGGAATGTATAACCCACCTGCACGTTCTTCAAGCGTAAATAAGCTGCATTTTGCAGATAACCGGTTGAGGTCTGCTGGTTTTTAGTCGTACTGAAGTAAGGACGCGGATAGTAAGCATCGCGATTATCTTCTGTCCAGTAATCCAAGTGTTGTGTGAATCCGCATGATTGCCACATACCTCCCTGAGCTCCCCAGAAATAAGTATCGCCTAACCAGTAGTCGCGTTTCATTACACCTTGGAAGAATAACGAGAAGTCGAATCCTCTCCATTGTCCGTCCAGTGTCAAACCGAACTTGTAGCGCGGAGTGTTGTTACCGATAATGCTCAAGTCTCCATGTTTATCCAGCGTTTGCGATTCGCTGTTAACGATGCCGTCGCCATTCAGGTCTTTGTACATTACGTCACCTGCCTGCCAGCCGGTTCCCCAGTTCGGACGGTTGTTCTCTAAGTGAGCATCCATTTCTTCTTGGCTTTGCGCGATTCCTACGGTGGTGTAACCCCAGATTTCACCTATCTTTTCGCCAACGTAATACGAGTTCAAATCGCCTGTCGGGTTATAATATTTCGTAATTTTCTGTTGGTTGTCGTCCAATACGAAACGTATACCGTAATTGAAATCTGCGATGCGGTCTCTCCATGATACCTCGATTTCCCAACCGTATGACTTCAAGTCGGCATTATTCATTTTGGGAGAGCTGGCACCGAGGATACCCGGGAGGGGAGGAGCGGCTGCCACCATGTCTTTGGTTATACGGTTGTAGTAGCTGAACGAACCTGTAAAGCGGTTGTCGAATGCTCCCCAGTCGAAACCGATATCCCAGCTTTCAATGGTTTCCCATGTAAAGAGGCTGTTTACGATGCCCGGCAAACCGGCTGCATTCAGTTTTTGACCATTGATAAGCCATGACGTACTGTTGACACCGGTAGGCATAGACTGGTAGAAAGGATAGTAGTTATCCAGTTCGTTGTTACCTAATTGTCCCCATGAACCTCTCAGTTTAAAGGTGCTAATCCATTTGTTCAAAGGTTCGAAGAACGGTTCGCGTGCCATGTTCCAACCGGCAGAGAAAGATGGGAACAGTCCCCAACGTTTGTCACCGAGAAAACGAGACGAACCATCGTAACGAAGGTTTGCTTCAAAGATGTAACGTTCGTTCCAGTTATAGTTGATACGTCCGAAGAATCCGGCAAGTGCTAATTCGTTGGCGCCGTTGCTGGTTTCTTGGTTGGCTTGTGTGGTGCTGAGTTGCGGCACGGTAGGTGTGATAAGGTCCGTTCCGAAACCGCTCAAATTGTTTCCACGGTAAAGTTCGGCATTGAAACCTGCCAACACTTTAAAGTAGTGTCCGTTGATGGTTTTTGAATAGTCCGTATAAAGGTTGGTAGAGAAGTAGTCTTCAGCTTCGCGTACTTCCTGTGCTTCGCTGTATCCGGCAGCGCCACCGCTCCATGAAAGCAGGTAAGGTTCGTTAGAAGCATCGTAACCGTAGATAGGCAATACAGCCCAACCGTATGCACGGTGATACTGACGCATACTTCCTTCCAAATTGATGTGCCAGTCTTTGATCGGTTCGATTACTACCTGCAACTGGTTGGTACTCCAGTTCTTCTGGTCGTTCTGTTTACCACCTTCTTCCAACTGGATGATTTCCATATCGGCAGCGTAATGTCCGTGAGGGTCTATTACGAAACAGGTCGGCCAGCGGCGTGCAATGTTGTGATAGAACAAAGCCGTCAGGTAGGTGGGGCGGTCGTAATCCTCGCGTGTCCATTTCGTTGTATAGTTCACAGTCAACCAGTCTGTAATCTTGAAGTTGAACTTACCATTCAATGTGTAGCGGTTAAACTTATCTTCGCCGTGGCGCAGCAAACCAAGTTGGTTCAAGAAGTTACCGCTCAGCATGTAAGTCATTTTGTCTGAACCGCCGCTGATGCTCAAGTTATGCTCATGAGCAGGGGCATTCTTACGATAAAACTCTTGGAACCAGTCGGTGTTGGCAAACGCACCGTCGTAGTTGCGGTAGCGGTTGGTTTGCGGGTTGATGGTAGTACCGTAATATTCCGGTTGAGTGGGATCGGTGAATCCGCCTGACAGATAGGTCTTAATATTGTTCATGGCTTCTTCATTGAACACCGGGGCACTACCGTCGTTGGTGGCAGCCGCATTGAAATAGTTGGCAAAATCCAACGAGTTCATCATTTCAGGTACTTGGATGGCAGTAGAGAAACGCACGTTACCTGTGTAGTTGACACGGGTTTTACCCGACTGTCCGTTTTTGGTAGTAATCAAGATTACACCGAATGCCGCACGCGCACCGTAGATAGAAGCCGAAGAAGCGTCTTTCAATACAGATACGCTGGCAATATCGTTCGGGTTAACCGTATTCATGTTTCCTTCGATACCGTCGATAAGTACCAACGGGCTACCGCTTGAACCTGTGCCGATAGTACCGCTACCACGGATACTGAAATTTAATTCGCTATCCAGCGTACCTCCGCTGTTTCCCACGCTCATCGTCAAGCCCGGAATTTGACCTTGCAAAGCCTGAGCCACGTTCTGTACAGGGCGCGACTCAAATACTTTGTCGTCTACCATTGAGACGGCACCCGTTACGTTTACTTTCTTCTGGGTTCCGTAACCTACTACCACAACTTCGTCCAGCAACTCTGAATCTTGTGTCAGAGTAACGGTCAGCGGAGAGCCTTCCCATGTTACTTCCATGGGCTTATATCCCACGTAAGAAATAACCAATACTTCACCACGCTTTACGTTTGGGATTGAGAACTTACCATCGAGGTCGGTTACCGAACCGGTAGTTTTGTTGTTTTTAATCACTACGGATGCCCCAATGACACCCATGCCTGTCTCGTCCAAGACTGTACCTGTGCAGGTGCTTGTTTGCTGAACAGACCTTACACTGTGTTCTTCATTAGATGTCGCAAATGCTGTCCCGTTGATAAGGAATGAACCCACGAGCAGCGCTGCGAAAGGTTTACAATGCTTTAGCATAGTTAATAGAATTTTAGATAAAACAAAATAAATCGTGTCAAATTTATTAATATTTTTATAGATATGCAACTAATTCTTTCAAAAAAAAGGAATGAGCACATACTTTTTTTGTAATTTTGGTTTTGTGCTCCATATAAATAAGGGGACTTCTATAAATTAAATCCCTGATTATAAGTTGCATAAGCGGATAAA